>Ga0307510_10000086_pt1 | contig 70250 bp, 70 predicted proteins | sample 12_EM_MG_FD_207224 | JGI IMG/M metagenome (GOLD analysis project Ga0307510, IMG submission 207224) | Populus trichocarpa ectomycorrhiza microbial communities from riparian zone in the Pacific Northwest, United States - 12_EM | ecosystem: Host-associated > Plants > Roots > Unclassified | place... | reverse complement strand
TGGAATGGCAGGGACGTGGGGCGCCGGGTTGCGTGGTTGGGGTGGGTGGTGGTGGATCTGGCCGCGGGAATGGAGTCCTGCCAGTGCCACGACTCGACAACACGATTGAAGCTCACAGTGTACATCTCTTTGTATATGTTAGATGTGTAAGTGGTGCAAAACAAGTCTACATCGCACGCTCTTTTCCCTCCTTCCTCTTACTCCCGATGCCGCTCCCAAATGTATCGCGTAGTGCCTCATACCGCCGCCTCTGTGCCGTGCTCACGCTCGGCGCGACCTTTTCCAACGCAGCTTCAAAGTCCTCAACGAGGACCACCACGCCCGCCCCATCCTTCTCCGCGTCAGGGCCGCCCTCGTTTATTTCCTCGAGCGTGCCCAGAGCGCGCCGGAGAGCTCGCACACCCGCCTCACGCACGAGCGCCGCCAAATCGGCCCCACTGTATCCGTCGCCGCGTGCGCCAGCTATCATCTCCGCGACGTGGTCCATGGCGGTGGCCGCGGGCGGCGCGAGCGGGACACGTCGCCTTGTGAGGAGCGTGCGCACGATCTCCGCGCGCTCGTCTGGCGCGGGCAGGTCGACGTACAGGAGCTTGTCGAGCCGCCCTGGTCGGCACATCGCTGGGTCGAGCATGTCTGGCCGGTTGGTCGCGGCGAGGACGAAGACGCCGCGGCGGGCGTCGAGCCCGTCTAGCTCGGTGAGGAGGGTGTTCACGACGCGCGCGGAGGACTCTGAGAGCGTGTCGTCTCGGCGCGGTACGAGGGCGTCGAGCTCGTCGAAGAAAATGATGCATGGGGAGGACGCGCGTGCGCGAGCGAAGACCTGACGAACTGCGCGCTCGCTCTCGCCGACGTACTGTATCGAGCATGGTCATCAGCTGGCCTGCTTTCCGTATGAGAAATATGAAAACGCACCTTATTGAGTAGTTCCGGGCCTTTCACGCTGATGAAACTCGCTTGACTCTCGTTCGCAACTGCCTTTGCTAGTAACGTTTTTCCGCAGCCTGGAGGACCCCACAGGAGCACACCTGCAGGCGCGTCGATACCCACCGCGCGAAAGAGCTCCGGCCTGCGAATTGGCTGCACCACAGCCATATGTAGCTCGCTGCGTGTAGCATGTAGCGCACCGATGTCCGACCATGTCACGTCCGGGACTGTCGTAAAGCCTTCGCGCTGCGCGGAGGGCTGAATTTCTTTCAGCGCGAGCATAAAGTCGGCGGCGGTGATACAGAGAGGGGCGAGTTGTGCTGGCGTCAAGGGACTAGGGTGGTTGTGGAGGAAGCGTGCGATAGATGAATGAGTGAGGGATGAGGTTACAAGGTGTAGGAAAGGTCCAGGGCGAGTATCAGGCGAAGGCGTGGAAGGACCGGAGACGACAGCAGGGGTTGGATTTGACATGTCAATCTGCATGGGGGCATCGGTGTCCCCGTTAGGTATTGAAGGGTCGGGAATGGCGACGGAACCGTCAGAAAGACCTTTGAAAATTCGCTTGACGGCAATGATTCCTGCTGCCCCGGTGAGCGCGCTCAAGTCTGCGCCAACGTATCCCGGGGTGGCCTTGGCAAGGGCGTTAAAGTCGAACGTGCCATCCAGTCGCAGCTTGGCGCATAGGACGCGGAGTATTCTAAAAGATTGTTTTGAGTCACTCGAAGCAGCAAAATAAAGGGCGGGGAACGCACTGAGCTCGTGCCTCGTCATCTGGAACGGTCATGCCTATCTCATGGTCGAAGCGACCTGCCCTGCGAAGAGCCGGATCTAACGCGTCCTGACGATTTGTTGCCCCAATAACTACAACTGGCTTGTCGTCCGTCTTTTCCCATGATAACTCTAGATACTAGGGATGAGAATCCGCTCAAAGTGGTACCCTTGAGTTACAACATACCGTCCATGCATGTCAAGAACTGAGCAACTATTCGGCGCTCCATCTCGCGCTGTGCGCTCTCTCGTTTAGGTGTGATTGCATCGATCTCGTCAATGAATAACAGAGATGGTGCCACTCGCTACGGGACGGAGCGTTCAGAATTGTTAGGGTGACTGGATTCTTCACAAGGGTGAAACGTACGTACCTTGGCCTCCTCAAAAGTTTCGCGCAGCGTCTTTTCCGACTCGCCCGACATCCCTGATACGATCGACGGTGCCGAAACCGAGATGAATGGCACACCCAATTCCTGATTAACAACAAGGATTCTTTAATTCATATCCCACATAAAGGCCCGAGGAGAAAAAGCGCACCCCACCGATTGCGTTCGCGAGCATGGTCTTGCCGCAGCCGGGGGGTCCATGCAGCAACACGCCGCGCGGCGGCTGCACGCCAGTGTGGAGGTAGACCTCGGGGTGGGTGAGAGGCATCGCCACGAGTTCGAGCATCTTCTCCACGCACGGGTCGACGCCGCCCAAGTCCGAGAGGCGCACAGTCGGGGGCGCGTGCTCCTTCGCGCCGTTACTCACGCCGACGCGACTGCGCTTGCTGCCTTCTTCGCCGCGTGTCGATCGTAGCTTGCGCTTTCCGGAAGAGGCTGTCGTTTGTGGCAGTTCTTCCGCGTTCCCCGAGGCGGGAGGAACGGAATCGGGATGCGCGGGCTCCTCTGAGGGTGGTGCGGAGGTTGGTGCTGGCAGCGGAGTAGGGGCCGCGTTGGCGGACGGTGCCGTCGGGGTAGCGTTCAAGTTGACCTTCCTTCTTTGCCAAAGACCTTGCATGGACTTGTTGAGAGCATTAGGTCCCTGGCTGACTTGCCGTGAGGACTGCAACCGACATGAAGGATGGCGAGGCGTACCGATATCTCCATGACGTGTTGCTGTAGGTTCTTGGATACCACGGCGTCCAGAATGTCGCAAGACAGGGCTGAAGGCTTCACGTACGGGAGGGGAGGACTGTGAGGAAGAGAAAATGCAATATCTCGGAACCCGCAAATTTTGCTCCGAAAGGCATGTGTCACGTGGATCGCTCGACCACTTTGGCCTTGGCTCGTCTCACTTTTCGCACTCTTTTCGCTCGACTAATTGTTCGTCCAGCTGCATCCGACGGCCAACTCGGGGCAATCTAGCTCATCACTTTCTATACAAACAAAGGGTGCTGACTCATGGACAATATGCGACACCCAAGCGACATCCTTACCCTTCTGCCGAGGATGACTGTCCAACCAACCTGAGTGTCCAACCTGGGAGACACTTTGACGTCGTTTCCCAGACACCACACCCGATGAACGTTATTGTTCACCTCCTTATCTTTTGTTATTATCGATGGCACCACCGTTACAGGAACCAGCTTAAGGGCCTGTGGTAGGACCCGCATTCACGTTGTGGTCGGGTATAGCGACATTGGTGCGACATTGTGGAGGTATTGGAAAGCTATAAGTATGCCACGTGTTTCGTCTTAAATCCTTTCCTCGTGTTAGCCCCCAAAAGCCTCTCTATCACTACCGAACAGTCTTCTAAAAGATGTCCACTCTATTCCATAGTCGCGAAGATACCGAAGATCCGGATCTCCGAATCTACTCCCGGCGCATCTCGCTCCGTGCGCCTCCACTTCCCAACCTGGTAAGCGTCACCTTCCCGCTACTGTACGAGATCGGTCACCTCATTCATAATTCACGCTGCTTCTCCAGCGCCCTGTTTTGACGATCCCGCCGGGACGCGCGGCAGATTGGCATCAGCGCATCGGGACGTACGAGATACTCCCGGCTCCGAAGTGCGTGGCCTTCAGGAAGGACCTGCCTCAGCCCTTGTGGGAGCTGCGTCTGAATCCGGACTACGGCACCCTCCCGGGCGTTCCGCTTCTCGAAGCCCTCCAGGGCGTCGGTGTCCTCGGTGCCGGTGTGCCAGCTTATTCTCAGCGTGCGGTGTCGATGAATATCTATGTAGGTCATCCGCCTGCCCGCCTCTCGCGAGCGATTGAAATATATTGGACATTTCGCTGAATGGACCCTTTTTTTTTTGTCGCGCGCATGTTTTAGTGGCCGCAGATGGGGAACTTTGACTACGAGGAATGGATCGAAAGTGCGGACATCAGCTCTGTGCCGCTCAACATAGTCGCATTTCTCATTGCGGACCTTTACCGCAAGTTCTTCGAGGTACGAGGGCTTTCCGCTCTGGCTCTTTGCCTCGTTCGAGATCTGATAGTTGATGTTCGATTACACAGCGAGTTGGACCGTCGATCCGTGCGGTCAGTCCGCGATGGCAGATCAGGCCACGAGAGGATGCCTTTGGAATCTGTTTTGGCCAGCTGCGGCTTACCCGGCTTTATTCTTACGACTACACGCGAGTTTATCCCGAAATTCTGATAGTGACTCCGCGTTGAGATGTAAACCTGCGCTCAATCACGTGAGGTTTCTCGCCCGTTCTCTGGAACCTGCACTCGCTGCTACTTTGCTGTGCCCTTTCTGGGCCCTTATGTCAACTATATGCCATGCCGTCCTATGCACATTATGTCGATTATGTTACGTTAGCTGATTTCCTACAATTCAAACTTTGACTACCCATGCCAGAAACAGGTTGTGCTATCCACATGGTGTCAGATTTCGGTGAGACTTGCTTAGACGCTCAGTCGTACACCACAATGGGATGACGTGGAATTCGACTAAAAATTCGGGGCGACATTTTGCATGGAATAGAAGCGCCGCAAGTGCCTACGCTAAGCCGAGCTAGAACAAGAGCATTCCAATTCCCAACACACCTTTTCCCAATGTTTCAAGCCCGTGCGAATGGTACGTAGAAAAGCGATACATGCTATGCTAATTTGTACTGCATGCGGTATGGTTCAGGCTCGCTGCGCTCTGTTACGAAATGCTCATAAGGGAAGGCGGGAGAGCGAAGTCACCCATAAAAGGAGCCATGCCGCCAACGTGACATATCCCCGCAGTTGGTGGGTTTTTTCCTCGCTCGGGGGTGCGGTGCTGTTGGGACGGCCCGACACGCTAGAGTACTCGCAGCGTGTGTGTGTAGGCTGTGAAGCCTGTGAAGGTTGAACGTGAAGAAGATCGTTCGATTGGTTAGGCGAGGCGCCTTAATTAGCATATCTCGGTTCGATTCCGGAATCGGAATTAATAAAATTGGAAAGGGCGGCTTATGCCACGTGACGTTAATGAGAAAGTTGAACGAGACCTTTCTCAAAGCGAGCTCAACACACACCTCTTTCCTTTTCCTCATTCCCTCACTTCCGCCCAACACTGCCCTTCCTCCTTTCTCCGCCCATATCACGACCATTTTACGATCATTTCCAACTTTGATTCATTTTCACTAGTCTTGCAGCTGCTATCCACGTTCTCTCTCCACCCCAATACACCCAAACGCACCGTTACTGCACCTATCCCTGCGATCCCCCCCTCGATTGACACCTTCCTCCCTCACCACGTCCAACGATTTACACCTCCTTGCATGGCTGCGCCCACACAAGAACTACCCTCGTGGCTGTCCTACTCCAGCTCAGTCTTGACCGACGACGCGGGGAACCCAACATCGACGTATACCACAGTCATCAACTTGCCTTTGACGTACTATGGGCCTTCGGTGAGTATTTGGAATTTTAACCGTCATCTTGTCTTTAGGAGATTCGACCAAGTCTCCCTCGCGCCGGGTTAAAGGTTGCCTTACGCTCGGTGCTTGTTAATTTTGCCAACGTTTATATGCTGTCGCTGCCCGTTATTTGGGTTGGTGCGCTTACTATCATTCTCTGTTTCAGATCCCCCTCGGCTCTGATAGCGTCTGGGTCTATGGTGGTCCGTCTTCTCCACCGCCGTCACCATTGTCCAGTTCGACCGATGTTCAACCCACGGGTTCTGAGTCAACCATAACTCCCTTTACCTCTGCGACACCTTCGTCCATATCTGCCATACCTTCCAGTACATTACCACCCTCCTCCTCGACTCTTACTACACCTCCACCTACAACTACCTCCGTCCCGCCTTCTCTGCTTCCTTCAGTCTCAGTCTCGTCTTCCATCTTACCGTCACCTACTTCTTCAACACCGATCAGCGGTGCATCATCGTCCCGCGCCCACCGTGCAGGTGTCATTGCCGGGGCTGTCATTGGTTCCGTCATCGGCTCGCTCTTACTGCTCTCAGTCATTATCTTCCTCATGCGTAGAAGGCAACGCGGCCAAGCCCCCCATAATCACCGCCCCGATCCTCCAATGGGTCAAGTTATGTGGATGTGGGAGGATGTCCACGAAAGTGACGATGATCAAGATGCCGATCTCGGGGCACAGTTACGCTCGCCTGACTATGCCTCTCCTCAAAGCAGTGGGGATGAGCGCGACACTTTTCTCCGTCGCTCCAGAGGTGCCTCCAATGGTGCCAGAGATTCGGCATCCTCTGCCCGTCTCGTCGATGCGCCCCGCACTTCGCGTGATTCTTCTGGTCCCATTGGCGTCGCGTTGGCCGATGAGGGTAAAAACAAGGTTTCATCTCCCAGACGGCGACATATCATTTCACGCGAACAGCTCGCCGAACTATCTTCTGATTTACCTCCGACCTCTGACTTTTCCAAGCCCCACGAGGAGACCGACCTTGATCCTAATACACCACTTCTACAACCTCCCACAGTCGTTCTCAATCCTTCGCATGGTTCTAGGAGATCATTGCTGGCCAGCGAACGCTCGATGACACCAGGAAATGATCCCGAGTCTGCCCAGTTTTACACAGCACAACGTGTGCAGGTCAATCAAAGTTCATCGTCATCAGGTATCGGGATAGGCAATATCTTACGGCGGAGCTGGCTCAATCCCAAGTCACGCTCAGCAACTCCGACAACGTCATCGCCTTCCCTTGTCGGGAGACAGCTCACGGACAATGAACTGGAGGCTGGACGCAGTCTCAATACCCAGCTGCGTTCGGAGATGGGCTATCGTCATGGCGCTCGTCCCATATCGGGTGAAAGCGCGTTGAGTTTAGCCTCTGCCAGGTCAGGAAACACCGTCTTTTATGATGCCCCATCGCGCGAAGACTTGTCTTCTACGCCATCACCTGTACCGCCTCTTCCGCAGGGCACAGCTTCGACAGGTCGCAGTGGCCCTGTTGGTCCTTCTCCTTTGTCTGCCGAACCACTACGCGCCTCTGACGAAGGTGAAGAACTTCCGGAGTACGACCCTAGCCCACCGGGTGCTCTCAGGCCTGACGATGCGGTTGACTATCTGGATGTGCCGATCCCACGACCTACCTCGCCCTTTGCATCGGCTTCCTCAGGTAAGCGGTTGCCGCCCCCTCCTGGGCTTGGTATCTCGGAGCCATCCCCGGCGGCTGCACCTTCGTCCGACGTCGGCGTTACTATCAATTTCGATTTGCTGGAAGAGGAGCCTCCTGCAGCTGGTGAGAGTTGGTCCCAGATGGCGCGAGGGCTACCGAGTCTGCATGAACGGCGGACGACGTTTGGTCTGATGGTGAGGGTATCCTCTTTTCCTTTTTATTTCTGCGTTAAAGTCTTATTTGTCTTCCCAGCCCTCCACTATCGTGTACCCGCGTGAACCCACAGTCTCTGAAGAGGGTTCGCTATACTCGATGCGATCACATGCCAGCCCACATTCGGCACGGAGCCCATCGGGATCTGCACCAGCGTCAAACTCGAATTCGCAACATTCACGAGGTCTCACTGCCAGTAGTCTCAAGTCCCTAGCTCACTCCAGCTCGATCTCTTCGACCGACCGCCGTCTGCCTAGACCCACTCCGGGTGAAGTGTCTCCTCCACTCTCCGCCATTGGACGTCACTTCTCCGCTCCTCCGCCTCCCAGACTTGCCGAGCCGGCTACAGTGCTGCCAGCGGGTGCTCCGCCGATCGCGCAGAGCGCGACGGTTACATCGACGACGACGCGAAGCAGCGTCACGACGCACACGTCGTTGACGGATCCGGTCACTGGTGAGGTGGTGCGCATCTCACATCCCTCATGGACGGGTGGACGTGAGGAATCGGATATACTGCCGCCACCACCGGCCTCATGGGGTGGGAGTTGGACCAGCCCCGGTCACTTGCGGGTTCTGCAGAACCGCGTTGCGGGGCGTGAGAATGCGAGCCACGCGTGATGTTCTCTGCTTTCTTGGGCCTCATCTTGTTTCCCATGCGGTGTTATTGCTACTGGAGATTGATTGTTGGAGTGGTTTTGGCTAACCATTGTTGGGTCGCATGGACATGGACATGGTGTTTTCGTTCTCTTGGCATATAGGTGTTTAGATTGGTAGGCATCATCAACCCCTCATTTCTTCGCTACTTCATCTGATCCCCCTCCCCCCCTCCCCGCTTACAAAATCTGCGATACCTTCACGACATCTTTTCCCATCTAAATCTCTCTTCTTGCTCGATCTTCCTCTCTCTCTCTCTCACCCATTTCTGCACACTGTTCTTTACGATACGACCTCTCACGACACGACAGCAATTAAGTTTTATACGTACGGTAGTCAGTTCACGGCCAATGAAAATGTATCATGCATCCCTTTTGCGGAATTTCTTTGCCTTGACAGAGGGCGAAGAATGATTTGTACAGTCAATCAATTTGACCGATCGACTCGGGCGGATATGGAGTGCCCTGACACCTGACATATGATTCCTACTTTGATAACCGAGGCTCTTTTCAGTACAAATGAGGATACAGTATACAGTGCTCCGTTGGCCATTCGAGCGAGTGAGCGAGGGGTCAGCCTGACTTGGCGATCCTCTCCCGTGGTAATCCCCCCACGTTTGGGTCGCGGTGCGACTCGGATTTGCGGACGGAATTGAATGGGATACACCACATCACAGGACCCTGCTCTTCTATTTGATGACCTCAGTTATACCCCATGCCGTTTCGGGTGACTCGGAGGAGTTTGGTTCGGAAACTGGGGGACTGTCACTGTGTATGTGATGCGGTTATTTGGTGGGTGCATCCATCAGTGAATTCTTGCCCGTAAGAGCAAATAATAAGAGAAGACGCCCCGCACTGGCCGCACACGTGTGCTTGCATCGGTTGGGGGGGCAGCACGTGTCGCCGAAGCAGCGGTCGTGTATATCACATAGATTAGATAAATGGCCGTACGATTGGTAGCTCACCAAACGTGAAAAGGACATACAGTAGAGTAAATGGCAACTGACTTTTGCCATCGCATCGACGCATTCTGCCGAGCGGGCCGTGAACGCGTGAAAGGTGAAATCCTACTCCCAACTCGCTTCTTTCCGAGTCATCTCTGACTCAGACTCAAATGAGCGAGCGGGGCTCGCGCTAAGCGCTAAGACTGCGAGATGTTCCGTCCTTTTTTTTTGTGATATTTAGTAGCAAAATACAGTTACTGAATTATTATGATTAATATTGTGCTGGGCACTTCAAACCCCAGTTACCCCATTGATAGCTTTTCCATAATCCCAATTTGAGTTTCTTAGACCGACTGCTCACAACGCCCAGATACACAAACATGATATATGATTGCAATGTGTATTTTTTAGTGGGAAAAAATTCTGTGCTTGAAGATATCAAACGATTTTGCTCGCATTCGGGGATAATTATACACCAAGATCTTAAAACGTACTGAGGTAGGCAGCTTACATATAAGGGAGGTGCCAACATTCACGCGCAGCTTGTCGGAGTTGGCCTAGATTGAAACTCAGCTCTTAGCTGCAGCCTTTTATCGCCGCACATCGTACATCGTACATCGCACATCACAGCAACCCTGCACCCGCCTGGGGTCTCTCTCGACTCCTTCCACTCAGGCCATTTGTCCCCTCCAGTTGATTGACTTTTGACCTCGGAAACTTGGACGTGGCTAACAGGCACAATCATGGGTCCCCCAAGTAGACCAGTGCCTGGCCGTGGTGAACCAACGCCTAGTAAACCAGCGTTGATGGATGTACGCACATCCCCCGATATCCTCGTTTTCTTTTCATTCTAATGGGGACATACATCCTTCTTCAGCTATCCAAACGGAGTAACAAGAAAGGAGCCAAGGGAAAAGGCAACGATGCCGCAGGGGATGGTGTCAAAAGGAAAGAAGGAAAAAACAGCGATGCGTCACAGAGGAGAGCTAGATGAGAAGAAGGGAAGTGCTGAGGAAGGGCGTCAAGGCGTGAGTGGAGTACACGCACTTTGACAACTCCCTTCCAATTCGACAAGGAAATCAAGAGGTATAGAAATGCCTGTATTAGTCTCATGATGGCATATGAAATTCACACAATCGGACATCGGTCTTGCGATTCAGTATAAGTGTAAACGAGATGGTATCTGTCTTGCAAGTATATGGTATGCTTGCAACCGAATTACAGCCGGGTATAACGGCTTGTATGGGGTCACGATGTGAGGCCAGCTTGCGTTAACCGCATCAGACTCTCCCTGATTTCATGTGGCTAGTTTAACGAGGACTAATGTCCACACGTGAATTCGAGAATAGGAAGGCAGGAAATGGCAAAATAGAACCAGAGCACACTCGAATCCGAGAGTGCGCAATGGAGCGAAAGGTGAAGCGGAATGGCGGTCGTTAATCCGCTCGACCGCTGGCAAAGGGACACGCGTGAACTTGGGGGAAAAGCAACACCAATTCCACTACTGCTAAAGGATGGGCAAAGGGGGTTAAATACAGGTGTTAAATGTATCTAATCTAGTCTAGGCTAACTCTCCATAACAACAAAAAGATGGGAAATGGAAAATAAAGATGGCAGCGAGGCGCGCGCTGCCCTGTGGCGTTGGTCGAGTCGGGCGAGAGGGCCGGATTTCGGGTGTGTCGGCGAAGGTCGGATTCGGGCGTTCCAAGCCCAGTGCGCGTGCACACGTTACACTAGGTACAGATACTAATACTACTTGTATCTGTTTGCCGCCACCAACGCTAATAGAGCACGTGCTGCATGTCACACAAGTGGCAACAGGACAAGCTCTCAATAGGGGAAGCATGATACCAGTTCCGCGGTGCCTCATGAGCACGGCGTTGTACGCTCAGCTCTGACTGCCCACTTCTTCCCATACCCATCACCCCTTCCCTATGTCTTCGACAGCGAACACCTCTTCTAACTTTCAATCCATTCTTGATGCTGCCTTGTCCGACTATACTGAACAAACGGGTATAGACCTTGCTACACATCCCTTTGCGCAAACCCTCCAAAATTGCAACTCCGCCGATGCGATCCTTGATCTCCTCGGAGACAAAGCAAACCAGTTCCAGGCATATCGCGATGGGAATAGAAAGTTGATCAACTGTCTTAAACCGGTAGTACAAGTCCTTCATGCAGTCTCTGGCATTCTTGGCGAGGCTGCCGCGATGGTGAGCCTAGCGAATCTACTCACCTTATCTCATCGTATCCTTACTGTCCCCTTTCCAGGTGCCATTCCGACCAACGAAAGCGGTCCTTGTCGGTGTTGATGTGCTCCTTACTGTGTGTATAACTTACTTTCTACAAGTATATCCTTGTGACATCTCAAATTCCAGGCCGCTATCAGGGTCAGTGCGAGTTACGACGCTTTAGTTGATCTACTTGAATGCGTTGGCAACTTCCTCAACCGTTTACGAGTTTATACCAAGATCCCATTTTCCCCATCAATGTCTTATATAGTCACAAAAATCATGGTGGAGGTCTTGTCTGTACTTTCCCTAGCAACTAAGCAGATCAAGCAGGGACGACTCAGTACGTCCTATATTATAAAATTTGCCTTGTTTGTGACCTCGCTCTAGAAAAGTTCGCAAAGAAACTCTTGGGAGAGAGCGAGATTGAGGATGTGCTCCATAGACTCGACCGCCTCACTCTCGATGAGGCTCGAATGACTGGAACAGAGACGCTTCAAGTCGTACATGGACTTGTGAGCAACCTGAAGCTCATCATTGGCGGTACGCAGCTTTCATTCCGCTGGCTTCGGATAGCTCACAAGGCTGTTTGGATAGATGGCATGACATCGATGCACGACATATGGCAGACTCTTGGTATGTTCGGCTCATGATCAATTTCCATGAGGCTAACTGCGGATACTAGTCACGATTCAAGAGATGACAAGCCAGACAAACAAGATGAAACGTGAGCTATCACCCATGCCAATTGTAGCATCATCGGGACTGATTGTGCCCCATAGGTCACCATTTACAGAAGGATATCCGGAGTTGGCTCTCACCACCAGATCCGTCCAACAATCACAACATTGCTCATGGAGCCCAATATGATGGGACAGCAGGATGGTTCATCCGGGGCAGCACATTCGAGAAGTGGTACACAACAGGATCATTGTTATGGATCCATGGAAAGCGTATGTCTTTTCTGCGTTCCAATCCATCGCTTTTTTTGATGCCTCCTGGCCATATGAACTTGTAGCAGGATCCGGAAAGACTATTCTTTGGTATGTGTCACCGCAAGTTTGTGGATTTGTAGCGTGTTCATGTTGCCCAACTAGCTCGACTATAATTCAACAAATCAAGATGAAATGTGGTCGCGGACTGGCCCTGATGGGTTACTATTACTTTGATTTTAAGGACATCGCAAAGCAAGGCATCCGCGGCCTCCTCGCATCGCTCCTTTCCCAATTCAGCGCCACCTCCGATCCTTGCTATGAGATTCTTTCTGATCTCTATTCGGAGAATCATAAAGGATCGCAGCAACCAAACAACAAAGCACTCATTGAAAATCTGAAGAAAATTCTCAGATTGCCAGATGCACCAATGAGGTGTATCATTATGGACGCGATAGATGAATGTCCCAATATATCTGGATGTCCAACTGCACGTGAAGAAGTTCTCGACTTTTTGGAGGATCTTGTCAGTCTTCGCCTCCCGAATCTACGTATCTGTGTTACAAGTCGCCCAGAGATCGACATCCGGAACATTTTTGAGCCCCTCACATCCCTCCACATGTCCCTCCATGACCAAAGCGGACAAAAACAAGATATTCTTGATTACATTAACAATTTCGTTCACTCGGACCGCCGAATGCGAAGATGGAGGCCGGAGGACAGGCAATTGGTTATTGACACGCTCTCAACAAAAGCAGACGGAATGTGAGCAATCACAACTGCAATGTCCCGGCACTCTCGCTTACCAAACATGCAGGTTTCGTTGGGTGTATTGCCAACTAGAAACTTTGCGTCGTTGCTTACCAACTGTTATTGGGCGTGCTCTGGATGAGTTGCCCAAGTCATTGGACGAAACATATGAAAGGACTTTACTCGGGATCGAGGAGGAGAAACGAGAATTTGCTCACAGGTTATTCCAGTGCCTCACCATTGCCTTTCGCCCACTTCGTGTCGATGAACTTGCCGAGGTTCTTGCCATTCGCTTCGACCCTGGTCAGCTTCCTCAGTATCATGGGGATTGGAAGTTAGACGATGCGCAAGAAGCTGTGCTATCCACATGTTCCAGTCTAGTTTCCCTGGTGAATTTGGACGGATCGCCGGTGGTTCAGTTTTCCCATTTCTCTGTCAAAGAATTCTTGACATCGGACCGACTGGCCAAGTCAACAGAGGAGCTTTCCCGCTACCATATTATTCCACACTCTGCACACACGCTTCTTTCACAGGCATCCCTCAGCGTCCTCCTCCAATTTGGCGACGACATCGACAAAGAAAACATCAAGAAGTTTCCATTTGCGCAGTACGCTGCACAACACTGGGTGGACCATGGCCGATTCGAGGATGTGTCGTCGGGGATCCAGGACGCAATGGAATGTTTGTTCGATGTGGACTCGCCATTCTTCGCGACATGGATTTGGATATATGACATTGACTATCCGTTTCGGCAACACATGTTCGAGGACCGTCCACCACGACCCGAGGCTTCTGCATTATATTACGCAACACTTTGTGGATTCCGTAACATTGTTGAACGTCTCATCGGAAACTATCCAGGGGACATCAACGCAAGAGGAGGCCGGCATGGATCGGCACTGAATGCTGCGCTTGCGAAGCGAAACGTGGATATTGCGCTTCTGTTCTTTGATCAGGGCGCGGACGTCAATATAATCGATGCGTATGGTTGCACTCCACTGTGTATAGCATCAGAGAGCGGTCGTCATGACCACGTTGAGTTATTACTCAAACACCATGCAGATGTCAACTCGATAAGTGGTCAAACCTCCGAGACTGCATTGAGTACGGCAGCGGTTATGGGAGAAGTCGAGATTTCACGGGTATTACTACACCACGGCGCATCTGTAGACACCCGGGACAATGAAGGCTGGACACCATTGTTCATAGCGTCACGATATGGCTATCTGGACATCGTTCGGATGTTCATCCAGAGCGGCGCGGCTGTGGATACTCCAGACAATGAAGGCTGGATACCATTGTTCGTAGCATCGCGATGTGGACATCTAGATATCGTGCGATTGTTGATCCAGAATGGAGCGGCTGTGGACACCCCAAGCAACGAAGGCTCGACACCATTGTTGGCAGCATCGGGATATGGACATCTAGATATCGTGCAGTTGTTGATCCAGAGCAGCGCAGCTGTGGATATCCCAGACAACGAAGGCTGGACACCATTGAAAGCAGCGTCGCGATATGGACATCTAGATATCGTGCAGTTCTTGATCAAGAGCAGAGCAGCTGTGGACATTCCAGACAACGAAGGCTCGACACCATTGTTGTCAGCGTCACGACGTGGACATCTAGGTATCGTGCGATTGTTGATCCAGAGCGGCGCAGCTGTGGACACCCCAGACGACGAAGGCTCGACACCATTGTTGGCAGCATCGGGATATGGACATCTAGATATCGTGCAGTTGTTGATCCAGAGCAGCGCAGCTGTGGATATCCCAGACAACGAAGGCTGGACACCATTGAAAGCAGCGTCGCGATATGGACATCTAAATATCGTGCAGTTCTTGATCAAGAGCAGAGCAGCTGTGGACATTCCAGACAACGAAGGCTGGACACCATTGTTGTCAGCGTCACGACATGGACATCTAGGTATCGTGCGCTTGTTGATCCAGAGCGGCGCAGCTGTGGACACCCCAGACGACGAAGGGTGGACACCATTGTTGGCAGCATCGGGATATGGACATCTAGATATCGTGAGGTTGTTGATCCAGAGCAACGCAGCTGTGGACACCCCAGACAACGAAGGCTGGACACCGTTGTTCGCGGCGTCGGGATATGGACATCTAGATATCGTGAGGTTGTTGATCCAGGAAAATGCAGCTGTGGATACCCCAGACAACGAAGGCTCGACACCATTGATTGTCGCATCCAGAAATGGTCATCTCTGTATTGCACAAGACCTGATCGACCATGGCGCTGCCATCAATGCCCAAGACACTGGCCTCTCTACTCCTTTACATCATGCATCAGCCGAGGGACACCTTAGCGTCGTGCAGCTGCTGATTGAGCGCCACGCGGATGTGTACAAGCGGAACAAGGACCACCAGACACCCTTGGACCGGGCTGCTGCCAACGGGCGACTTGATATTGCGCGTTTACTTCTCAGATCCGGGTCAAACCCCAACACTCAAGATAATAACGGCTCGATTCCGTTGCACGCAGCAGCGCACAAAGGTCATCTCGACTTGGTCAAACTGTTGGTCGAGTCCGGCGCAAATTTTTACATGCGAAATGGTAAAAATCAAACATCCTTGGACGTAGCACTTGCAAGCAAGAAATGCGAAGTCACGAGGTACCTAGCGATCCACATGGATGTCATGGATCCTTGTGATAGCACGGTCATTAACCCATTAGACAAGACTCCAGATAACTTCGTTCCCGACTCTACTTTGACGTCGGGCAGCATTGTCAACCACCGACATCCCCATGGCAGACTCAGCCTGAGTTCGTTGCACGATGCATGTGCTCAGGGGAGTGTTGAGGATGTGCAGTCATTACTTAATTTGGGTGCCGATATCAATGAACTGAATGCAGACTACAACACTCCATTGCTTGTGGTGTTGACAAAGGGAAACTTGGAGGTGGCGAAAGTATTGATCGAATCCGGTGCAAACGTGAATTGCCGAAACAAGACTGCCCGGACCCCATTGATGTTTGCATCCCGATCTGGATATCTCGACATTGCGGAGTTGTTACTTGACCACGGCGCTGATGTCAACGCAAATGAAGAGAATCTTTGGACTCCACTGCATCTTGCGTCGTTGCACGGTCATCTCGAGACCGTAGAGGTTCTTCTCAATAGAGGTGCAGATGTTCATGCAAGGAATATCAACGGTCGCACTCCATCTGGACTAGCATCAAGAAGTGGAGGTCGAGATATTGTACAGTTACTATCGGCCGTGAAGTTAAATCCCCAGTGGTATGGATCCTCTTCGTCCCCGTTCCCCCTTTTCCTGTGGTATTTACGCCATTTCTCTATATAGCAGCTTCCCGCCAGGTTAAACTAATATGACTGAATCGATGAAGCGAACAGATCTGTGGCTGAGCCTGCGGTGGTCGTGGGTGGCCGTGCGGCGGCCATTAGCCATGGTCAACTGTTTGACCGTTATAAGGACATGCCGAGGTGGAAAGAGGCGTGGTAGGTTGGTGGCTACCGCAGCACGGTAACATCGAAATAATGTAGGTTCACATTAATACGGAACGCTGCCGAATGGATATTGGAGCGTCTAAGCGTCCAAGAGATGTACAGCCTGGTGGTGGCATGGTATTTATTTAGTCACACATAGAGTTCACCAAAGCGATTCATAGATTCCTGAACGGTGAAAATAGAAGAAGAACGAGCAATGATGTCTCATGAGCTCGACTCCTACCTAGACTGTAAATGGTTACGCATAGGACTGGAAATTACGAGTAGTATGGGGGTCCAATATTAGGTCTAGAATCCGATTGAAGAGCCAAGAAAACAGGTTTCATCATACGCGGAAACTGTCTTGTTGTCATCATGACCCACGATGACGCTACCTGGGCTACAGGCGATGTCAGCGGATTAATGGGGCGTGACAGGACTCATGAGTGGAGAACAATAGTCATTGCAACGCAGGTCTTGCTACAGAGGGGCACCATCATTCCCTTGACGTACCGATCACATGGAATAATGTGAGGGAGGACACGGACGGACGGCGCGACGCAGTGCAGTAAGCCTTGCAATGTGGGCAATTTGGCCGAATATTTTCTGCTCTTTGCCGCCATGGCAGCAGCAAGGTTGAAGTAGTTTACTTCTTGACAACTGGATGTTCTGATAAGGGGTCCCTGGTTGGTTATTGAATGTCCAAGATGATCTAGGATACAGGGAATTGTTACACGCTCTTCCTCCGAAGAGCACGCTTAGCGTTCTCTTTCCAAAGGCGAATAAAACATATGCAAAACTGAATCTATTATTGACCTTGATGGGGTCAACGCGCAGTGGCGGCGTATCGTAACAGATAGGGGGTTGTACTCGCCCCGAGCTCGATAGAACAGCTCGCGGTATGATGGCCCAGACGAACCGCTCTGCTCCACGTTATACCCGACGAGCGACCTACGGCCCACAATCTCTCCAACCTGCCACGAGTCGTAACACGATCAGACCACGTTCGACGAGACAGGGAAAACAGGCGTAAAGAAAACGAAACGCACTTTGAAAATCCCATACGCTTCGAGAGCGTACACGCCAAGACGAGCACATTCTCCGCTCCGCACGACCTCACGCCAATAGCCGAGCGTGCGTGCGCGCCCCCACAGCGTCCCGTACGTCCCGAACACGGCGCCGAGCGACGTCGGCGGCCGGAGACGCTCGGCGGTGTAGACATGCTTGAGCACTTCGCGCGCCACGGCGAGGTTGTACTTGACCGGTTGTTGGTATGCTGGATACACGTCACATAAAACAAACAAAAAAACAAAAACAAAGCGAAGGGTCAGTTTGGCGGATTCGGAGAAAGGGATGAGGGGAGAAAGGACACGGACAGCCAAGAAGACCGGAGAGTCGCGCGCCGAATGCCTCTTGGGCCTTTTTCTATGCGGCCTCTGATGACGACGATGTTGAACCGAACCGGCGGGGCACCTTCGCGTGACGTAGAGCTCGGAATGTTGTGGATTGCATGACTTTTTTTGTACTTTCTTTGGAAAGCAGGTTTTTATAAATTAGTTCATTTTGAAGGAAGTGGGAAGGTTGGTGGGTGAGTGACTGGGTCGCGGCTGTCGTCTCGGAGCTCTGTGGTGGACTCGCTGTTGCTGACGAGGCAAACGAATTTTCGGGCGGGCACGGAGTCCGGCGTCCCGACCGGTCGTTATCGTTATCGTTATCACAAGATTCATGCATTTATGAGTGGTGAGTTGTGTCCGTCCGCGATCACAACCCCACCATTGGCAAAGCGAGAAAGGAACGCAACACAGTAATTGTCGTCTCTTTCACCATCATCGCCCACAGATTTTCTTTTAGAACGCCGTTCTAATCGATGAGTCAACTCGAACCTGGCGTGCTCGAGGCGGCACGATACGGCAAGGACAAGGTCCGAGTATTTCGAGTTGTGCGCGATCCGGAGAGAAAGGTACACGATGTGGAGTACAACGTTACCGTTCTGGTCGAGGGGGCGATTTAGACTAGGTGCGCACACGCTCCCATTCTTCCTGCGCTGCCAAAGTCGTCGCGTACTCAAATATTTTTGGTGCTGTCTCCAGCTATACGCAAGGGGACAATAGCGTCGTAGTTGCGACTGACTCGAGTGTGTCCCTTTTTTCACTCAACCATCCCTCCCACCTTCAAGGTCGGCCTATTGATAAACTTCCGCCAATACAGTGAAGAACATTACTAACTGTAAGGGGGTTCCTCGTCTTCTAACACCCTCTTTTCCCCGCCACCAACCCAACCATCAAACTGAAATTTGAGGGTTGACGGCCCGCATTTGTCTATGGATCGCAGATTTGGCCAAAGTATCGCCGCACGTGTTAGACCTGGCCCGATTCGCGCTACACCTCGCGGTGCACCTGCTCGCGCGGTACGCGCACCTCGGCGCCGTGTTCGTGACTGTAGAGTAGCTGCGCTGGGCGCGAATCGGGGCCACAGCGTCTGGTGCTGGCGAGGCGGCAGTGGGACATGAGCACGCGTTCTGGCGTGACGGAGCGGAGCAGCGGTTTTGTCGAGGTCGAAGTAGCGCGCAAGGGTGACGGAAACGGCGCGGTGGCGCGGGTGGCTGGCGGACTCCGTGACCTTCTCGGTGCGCAAAATGGCCTTTTATTTTTACGCCTTTCTGATGGTACACACAAACACACCCCTCATCAAATGGATTTTTACGCCACGTTGGTCGGCGTCATTTCAAGGTGCTCAGGTCGACGGGATCGGCATTTAAGAAATTTGTGCGGAACGAGTACACGACGCTGGTCGAAGTAGTTGATCGGATCTTCTGCAACATGTGTGGATTTGAATACACATAGCGGGGAATGGCGGTGCGGCTTGCGCAGGACGAGAGGCAGCTTGATTTTGGGAGCCGAACCTTTGAAGGGGTAGTGTTAAGGAAGTGCATGCGTGGGAGGACGCCATGGTCGGGGTTTGGGCACGAGATCACGATGGACGTTTTTGTGGTTGCCAACTTGCCGATAACGTCATCCTTTGTCATAATTCTGCCAAACACAGGAGACACGCGGCCTTTACATCGATTCAACTTGTTGGAAAGTATTCCCAAAGCGCACCGGACTTTCTTCACTTCATTTCCCCACACATATCACGGCCATTTTACGATCATTTCCAACTCTTGCAGCATCTCTCCACGTGCTCTCTCCACCTCAATACACCCAAACGCACCGTCACCCCACCTATTCCTGCATCCCCCCTCAATTCACACCCTCCGACGATTTAAACCTCCTTTTATGGCTGCGCCCATACAAGAACTACCCTCATGGCTGTCCTGCTCTACCTCAGTCCTCACCAATGACACGGGACCCCGGCGTCGACGTATGCCCACATTAAATTGCCTTTGACGTACTATGGGCCTTCGGTGAGTCTTTGGAAACCGCCATTTTCGTTTTCAGGGGATTCGACCAAATCTCCCTCGCGTCGAGTTGGGGCGTGCTTGCCTTACGTTCAGAGTGCTTGTTGGTTTGCGTCCGTGTTCCATTGCCAACGTTTATCTGCTGTCGCTGCCCGATATTTGGGTTTGTACGCTTACGAAGATCCTCTGTTTCAGATCCCCATTGGCTCTGATAGCGTCTGGGTCTATGGTGGTGGTCCGTCTTCTCCACCGCCGTCAGCATTATCCAGTTCGACCGATGTTCAACCCACGCGTTCCGAGTCAGGCATTACCTTCTTTACCACTGCGCCGACACCTTCATCCGTATCCGTGGTACCTTGCACCACATTGCCACCCTCCTTCTCGGATCTTACTACTGTACACCCCCACCTACCACTGCCTCCATCCCGCCTTCTCTGCTTCCTTCAGTCTCGTCTTCAGTCTTACGTCATCTACCACTTCAACTTGAAAACCGATCAGCGGTGCGTCATCGTCCCGCGCCCTTCATGCAGGTGCCATTGCTGGGTCTGCCCTCGGTTCCGTCGTCGGCTCGCTCTTGCTGCTCTGGACCCTCATCTTCGTGCGTAGAAGGCAACGCGGCCAAGCCCCCAGTAATCACCGCCCCTGAGCCTCCAATGAGTCAAGTTATGTGGATGTGGGAGGATATCCACGAAAGTGACGATGGTCAAGATGCCAAACTTAGGGCGCACCCGTCAGACTATGCCCCTCCTCAAAGCAGTGGGAGATGAGCTTGACTTTTTCCTCCGTCATTCCTGCGGTGCTCCCAATGGTGCCAGAGATTCGGCATCCGCTGCCCGCCTCGTCGATGCGCCCCGCACTTCGCGCTATTCTTCTGGTCCCATTGGCGTCGCGTTGGCCGATGAGGGTAAAGACAAGGTTCCATCTCCCAGACGGTGACATATCATTTCGCGCGAACAGCTCGCCGAATTGTCTTCTGATTTACCTCCGGCCACTGACTTCTCCAAGCCCCACGACGAGTCCGACCTTGATCCTAATACACCACTTCTACAACCGCCCACGATCGTTCTCAATGCCTCGCGTGGTTCTAGGAAGTCATTGCTAGCCAGCGAACGCTCGATGACACCAGGAAATGACCCCGAGTCTGCCCAGTTTTACACAGCACAACGTGTGCATGTCGGTCAAAGCATATCGTCATCAAGTATGCAATGTCCTGCGGTGGAGCTGGGTCAACCCCAAGCCACGCTCAGCGACTCCGACAACGTCATCGCCTTCCCTTATCGGAGACACCTCACGGACAATGAACTGGAGCCTGGGCGCAGTCTCAGTACCCAACTGGGTTCGGAGACGGACTTTCGTCATAGCGCTCGTTCCATATCCGGTGTGAGCGCGTTGAGTTCAGCCTCTGCCAGGCCAGGAAACACCACCTTTTACGATGCCCCATCACGGGAAGACCTATCTTCTACGCATCACCTGTGCCACCTCTTCCCAGGGGACATCTTCGACAGGTCGCAGTGGCCGTGTTGGTCCTTCCTCTTTGTCTGCCAAGCCACCACGCGCCTCTGATTAAGGCGAAATACTTCCGGAGCGCGACCCTAGCCCACCGGGTGCTCTCAGGCCTGACAATGTGGTTGACTATCCGGATGTGCTGATCCCACGGCCTACCTCACCCTTTGCATCGGTCCCCTCATGTAACCGACAGCCATGTAACCGGCCGCCGCCCCCTCCTGGACTTGGTGTCTCGGAGCCATCCCCGGTGGCTGCACCTTCCGATGTCGGCGTTACCATCAATATCGAATCGCTGGAAGAGGAGCCTCCTGGCTGGTGAGAGTCGGAGACAGATAGCGCAAGGGCTACCGCGTCCATCGTCTGGTCTAGTGGTGAGCGTGTCCTGTTTTCCTTTTCTATTTCTGCGCTAAAGTCCTATTTGTCTTCCTAGCCCTCCACTATCGTGTACCCGCGTGAACATATGGTCTCTGAACAGGTTCGCTATACTCGATGCGACCACATGCCAGCCCACATTCAGCACGGAGCCCGTCGGGATCCGCACCAGCGTCAAACTCGAACTCACAGCATTCACGGGGTTCTCACCGCCAGTAGTCTCAAGTCGCTCGCTCACTCCAGCTCGATCTCTTCGACCGACCGTCGTCTCGCTAGACCTACTCCGGGTGAGGTGTCTCCTCCACTCTCCGCCACTCACTGGATGTCACTTCTCCTCTCCTCCCCCTCCCGGACTTGGCGAGCCGGCCCCAGTGCTTCCAGCGGCTGCACCGCCGATCATGCAAAGCGCGACGGTTACAACGACGACGACGCGGAGCAGCGTCATGACGCATACGAACGACGGATCCGGTCACTGGTGAGGTGGTGCGCATCTCACATCCCTCATGGACGGGTGGACGTGAGGAATCGGATATACTGCCGCCACCTCCGGCCTCGTGGGGTGGGAGCTGGACCAGCCCCGGTCACCTACGGATTTTGCAGATCCGCGTTGCGGGGCGTGAGAATGCGAGCCACGCGTGATGTTCTCTGCTTTCTTGGCCCTCATCTTGTTTCCCATGCGGTGTTATTGCTACTGGGATATTGATTCTTGGGGTGGTTTTGGCTGACCATTGTTGGGTCGCATGGACATGAACATGGTATTTTCGTTCTCTTGGCATATAGGTGTTTCCCTCATTTCTTCGTCACGTCATCTGATCCCCCTCTCCGCTTACAAAATCCGCGATACTTTCACGACATCTTTTCATCTAAATCTCTCTTCTCTCCTTGCTCGATCTTCCCCTCTCACGCATTTCTGCACACTGTTTTTTACGATACGACCTCTCACGACACGACAGCAATTAAGTTTTATACGTACGATAGTCAGTTCACGGCCAATGAAAATGTATCATGCATCCCTTCTGCCAAATTTCTTTGCCCCGACAGAGGGCGAAGAATGATAACTTATGTGTGTAAGGATTACAATAAATGCCTTGAGGTGAATTGGTGATCTATACGATACTTTGATAACCGAGACTCTTTTCAGTACAAATGAGGATACAGTATACAATACTTCGTTGGCCATTCAAGCGAGGAGCGAGCCTGACTTGGCGATGCTATCCCGTGTCGATCCGCCACGTCTGAGTTCCGGTGCGACTCAGATTCGTGGACGGAACTGAACGGCACCACATCACAGGTCCCTGCTCGTCCATTTGATGACTTCAGTTATACCACATGTCAGATGACTCGGAGGAGTTTGGTTCTGAAACTGGGGGACAGTGTACATATGATGCAGCTACTCGGTGGGTGCATCAATGAATCCTTGCCCGTTAAGCAAAGAATAGGAGAAGACGCGTCGCACATGGTTGATGGTCGGTCGTGGGCGCAGCCATTTCTTAGGATGGTATCATACATACTGTTACTGTAGAGAACTCCCTTTTCGGCCTCGCGTAAGCGGAATACAACGTCATAGATGCTTCTGGGAGTTTTCTTCCTTGCCCCCCTCGAGTTGTACGCGGTAGGTCACAGATGGTCTTAGCAACAAAGCGTTGGATCAAAGGGCCTATAATGGCCATCTCTAGCGTACTCAAATTAGCAGCGGGATCCAACTTCACGTTCGAGGGGCTCCACTCCACTTCATCCCACCGCTCCTCCATTATGGAGCCTGTCTGATGAGAAGTAACAAGGTGGCAACCTCGAAGAATGTCACTAACCGAATGTTGACGTGGGCCTCGAAGACCTGGCTCGTGGATCGAGTTTCTCGCTCGCTCCACAGGGAAACTTGAACGTTTGAACCCCCGTCGCTCCACGGAGGTCCGGAGGATATTCGGTGAAGCAAGGGGAGGCAGGTGTGTCGGTCCAAGTCGCCGGGAGGAAATGGAAGGTCCGAGTCCGTTTCATGTTACGACATCTTGCGAATCATCCTCTTATTCACCTAGTGAGTGAGGACGCGTTCATGAGAGCCAAGGAATTCAGTTGCCAGGACTGAGTTGCAAAAAAGATACTGGATGGTCCCGTCATGGATCGAGAAGCAAGTGCACTTACTAGTACTAAGTACACTGAACGTGACTGGTGAATATTGGTGAATATGTTAGTGAGATTTGCCAGTCTCAACAGGCCGCAGCAATTCTGTCCATCCCCCAGGGTTATCCACGTGACGTGCTCCGTCAGTCATGGCTCTTTTTTCCAAGGCCCATACGCGTGACTTCAAGTCTTCCCGCGTCTCCGGCAACCTCCGGCGACGCGTCGTCATCGTGTCCCACGTCGAGTTCGTCATCTCCGACAGCGAGCACGCATGTTGCCAATTAACTCCAACTCCATATTTTATACCAAATTATTTATCAATGGATTTGCTTTTATGAGTAGAACACAAATATAATCGTTAAAAGTGAATTTATAAAGTTTCTTGGCACTTACGGCCCCAGCAATTGCCTGACCCTCTCGGAAACCCAGAGCCAGCTAGCTGCCAGTCCTCCCATGTGCTCCTCCCTTGACAGCCGATGACGACGCGACTTCATCGTCTTGCATGTTGAGCTTGTCGTCTCCGACAGCGAGCGCGCTCGCTCTTGCTCCCCCTCGTTTAAAACACAATATCTATATCATTGGACTATAATTAGTAGAACAAGGATAAAACAATGAAAACCGACGATACAAGGTCATATGGGGCCCTTGCTGTCCAGGAGAACGAGCCCACCCTTTCCGCCCTGAAGTGGCAATGGCGGTCACTGCCCAAACCATTCTCCATAGCGTCGCAAGGGACTCCTGCACCCCCAGAACCTCCGCCAGCGCATCGTTGCTGTCCCATGGGCTGAATGCATTGTTGTGTGGTGCCTCGATGGTTGCGGTCGCGGTCGCAATGGCGATGACAATGACGATGGCGGCAGTGGCGGCAACGGTGACATGAGAGGGCGCATGGCCGAGGGGGGGCGAGGGGGTGTGCAGGCGGTGCGAGGAGATGCGCAGGTGGAGCAACGGTGTGTACAGTTGACAACGCAGGCGGCAGCGCAACCGCTGAACAGTTCGGGGATCTCCAGAGGGGATAGCAAAGAGCGGTTTGCATTGCAATACACGGCGGGTTAGCACAAGAAGAGCTGTACAAACGTTTAGGGTGTTGAGGCCTCGCGTGTCCACGGGCAATTCGAGCAATTCGATGGTTTCTCGCTGCCAGTGGTATCTCCTCACAAAATCCCCCATACAGTCCCCATACACGTCCACACATATCCACGAACACAATGGCAAGTTAGAACATCAGGTCTGAGACAGATCTGAAGCACTGACAAAGCGAATCCCGACACTGCGATGCCGCCAGCACGGTAGACTGCGCATCGCTCTGGCTGCGCAATCGCTCGCAACCGCTCGGCCATGCTGCAAGTGGGTGTCCCCACTCCAATTCCCTCACATGCACTCATACTCTTCATATCACCTCACTTGCATTCAAGAAAAATTTCCGTATACTGCATACCAACCAAGACCTTGAGACGTACCGCAGTACATTCATTAGAGTCGAAGGGGTGTCGAAGGTCCAGCTTGTCGGAGTTGGCCAGGGTTACAACTCAGCTCAGGAGCTCGCCACATCATCGTACCAAGTACCAACACTGCCCCCACCTAACAAAACTCTCCCGTTCCCGCCACATTGATCATTATCAGAAGGAAACCTATCATATCTCTCGACTCTGACTTCCACTCAGGCCATTTATTCCCTTCAATTGATTGAGTCTTGACCTTGGAAGCTTGAACGTGGCTAAGCAGACAATCATGGGTCCCCCCTCTAGGCCTCGCGCTGCGTACCCTGTACGCACATCTCCCGATACCCTTGTTTTCTTTCCTTCCTAATGGAGACATACATCCTTCAGGCATTCAAACAGAGTAACAAGAAAGGAGCCAAGGGAAAGGGCAACGATGACGCAGGGGATGGTGTCAAAAGGAAAGAAGGAAAAGGCAGTGATGCGTCAGAGGGAGGAACTAAAAGGGAAGAAGGGAAGAAGCCACCACCACCACCACCGCCGCCGCGCTGAAGAAGGGGGTCAATACGTGAGTGGAGTACACGCACTTTTAACAACTCCCTTCCAATTCGACCCAGCTCAATCAATTGGCTGGAACGACTGTCCCTCGCTGCGCGTGTGGAACGCATACTTTTAACCGATATTTGCATCATCTCCTCTTCTATCCCCCTAGACATACGCTTGCAACCACCCTCGTGCCAGTATACTGTACATACAACAACACCCAGCGACATCTTCATCCTAAATTTGTCCCCCCATTTTCGCTCTTCCCCCCTGTCTTACGTTAATATCTTGCTTGGGATGATATCTTACGATCTCAGCTTACAAATCAAATGGAGAAGGCACTGTTGAGCCAGATCGCTGAGTGCTGTGACAGTGCTCTGGTGGTCCTGCCATTCCTGCACAGAGCTCAATTTCCATCCAGCCAGGACATGGCTACTGCAGATGGATGGGGCTAATTTTGGAGATCTGGCAGTTACAATTGCGGAACACCCTGATGTGTCCGCTCTCTAACAATCACCAGCTGCGCCGAGCTAGCTGTTATGTCTCCCCAAGAGGCAATTCGAAATTTATTTCCTCCTCTTTCAGACTTGCCCTGCGAGCTTCCGGTACCACATCGAGGCCACGTTCAATGTTTCCATGGATTGGGAATTGCCCAATACAACCCACCTCTCCCCTGTCGTGGGGTGGTCCACCTCATCAGAGAGCATCGAGAAATGCAGACCATGCTTAGGTTAATCATGCGTCTTAGTGTGTTGAGCAACCACGAAATGCCGCCATGGAACGCAGCCAAGAAGGCCATTGCAGACATATTTTTGTGGGCTGTTCAAACATGTACAACTTTGTATGCGCCACGACTGACGCCCTTCGCATCCTCGCCACCAGATCTGCTTTATAAATGCTGACATCGATATCGGCGTCGAATACAGGTCACTGTTGAGGCAGACCAGTGGTAGCCCGATACTCAAGAAACGACTGGGACCCACGTGCAAAGCGCTTGCCGGACTCAGACGGACGTCGCATCTACATGCGCGATGGCTTTATTCCACTATCCCGATCTGCGTTTGCCTGATCCTTCTAAGTCGATAGAACCGAAACCACGCAAGCTGTTCTTCGATAGCGGCCCTAACAGGACAAGGTGCAGGGACTGCCATCGGTACAGATGGAAACACGAATGAATGGTAGAGTAACAGCGCAGCGCGGATGTAAACTTAACGCTTCACAGACAATACAAAATCTTGTTTCCCCTGGCCGTATCCCTTACCACCACCATCCCACTATGCAGTCGCCTGTGGAGACTCCCTCTAGTGCTTCCCCAGCTGTTGACACCTACTCAGTCTTCAATGTGCTCAACATCTTTTGTGCTTGCTGGTTCTTGAACCCCAAGCATCTTCTTGGTCTTGTCACCTTCGCCCAAAAGGTGGGGGATGGCAACAACATCACTTGGCTTGAGGTCACCCCCTCATCCCACGCCCATCTGGTCTGCCAGGCCATCGCTCTGGCACCCCCCTCTTACCCTCTGACCCTACTCAAGTGGGTCATGTTCTCTTTCTTACTGGAGGTCATCAATGCTCGGGGCTCATCCCTTGACAAGTTTGTCAAGACCTCAGCTCCTTGCCGGTGCCGTGCACCTGCCCCTGCTCCCCCCACGCTCCCTGTCACCCCTGAAAAGGGGCTGGTCGTCACTGGGCCCTTCATGGGTCTGGCTTCGCCTTTGGCTGCTTTGGCAGTCACTGGGCAGGTTCGAGAACACGGGACACAGTGCAGCAGCTTGCCTCAAGCGGCCCCAATGGCACTGGACCCAACACCTTCCCCCTCCAGCACCCCTCCACCCAGGGTTCCCACCCCCTCTCCCTCGATCACCTCATGTCAAACCGAGGACTTGGTCCTGGGAAAACACGTGCGGAGCCCAACCCCGCTCTCCCCCCCTCCTCCCACGGCTGGGCTGATGAGGGCGAGTGCTGCAAGCGCGCGAAGCTGGCCTGTCGTTTAGGGTCTCCCCTGGTCCCCCCCTCCCCACCTCCCCTTCCCCCCTGAGGATCCGCGCCTAACACACATCCGGGACCTTGTCCACTCGTTCAACTTCCCCCCTCAAGCCACCCCCAGGGAGCAAATCGTTGCCACGGCCGCCTGCCTTCTCGGAGAAGGGTGGGCCGAAATCGACGTCAACTCCATGGTGGTCACCCTCGCATTCCCTCCTCCATCTTAACCACCCCCACTGTCCTTACCCGGTCAATCGCAGATCCACCAGGTACCCACCCCTGGTCTGCCTCTCTCATAGACAATGGTCCCCGTGCCCTCCCTTCCCTTCCCCCCCCCTCTTAGCCTCTAACCACCATCAATCATTACCTGACATTCTTTGGATTCATGAGTATTTATGTCCACTGCTGAGACCTTGGGGCTATGTCGGAGTTTCCCCTGGTCCACGCTTTCTTCATATATTATGTGATTTGGGTATAGATACCACGTATACCAAAGTGGGGCCTTTATGGCCTTCGCAACACTTGTTGTCAGTAGAGTCAGTAGACAGTGGTAACTTTGAATTCAAAAAAAAAAAAGTCTTGTCTCCCGTCTACATTTTCGCCTCCATTCCTTTACCTGTTTTCTCATTCAACACAATAGAATGGGAATTTCAATAGAAGAACCCCTCCTAGACCGAGTGGGATCCCCTAGACTCGCGGCGTCCGGCTCGGGTTAGGCACTTAACGAGGATTTTTTTTTCAATTCCATTATCGACCACCTCAGAGTACAGAACTCCATGTAGGTCTTCGAGAAATAATTACATGTGTGGGGTACATGATCATAGGTCCTAACGATTCCGGAGTCTTGTCCCTTCAAGTCTTAAGCCTTGTGTGTCCCCACAAACTCCGACTTGACGTTGCAATCCTTGGCATTGACGCTCGCAGTGCTTCCCGCGGAGTTAGTATTTGGGGGAGGTGGAGGTCGGCTGTGCTATGGACAGCCTTTCTTCGCAGCAGCCCTCCGCTTGTTGGATTGCGTGCCCTTGGTACTTGTAGTCGCTTGTACCGGAGTAGAGAGATTACTTGCGCCCTGAGCTTCTGGGTGGCGTTCTTGCCTCATGTAAGGGCTGAGGGCACTGGTGTGTAGGGAGTGAGTTGGCTTGTTGAGAATGATGTCGACGTCGTCGGCGGTGTCACTGTCTTGGGGATCCGAGGACCGGGGCAGCTGCTTGAGGTGATTTTTCATTTTCATTTTTGACGTGCTACTTCCACTTTTTGGCCTTGGCCCTGTTTCAAAATGCGTACAGATAACTAGCAGCGTCTTCAGTTTGCTACCGTCGGGATCCTCGAATGCTACGACAAGGGAGATGAGCCAAAGGCACGAGTCCCGCGGACCGGTTGCAGCAATGTGGTGCTAAGACCGCACACAGCCTCTGACCCACGCGAAATGATTCGGTCCACAACCCCGGTCCGACGGACGAACCCAAGCCTAATCTTAGTTGTGATGACTCCGAGTCGCCTCCAGTCACCCGAATCCGATCATATCAATTGAAGGCCATGCCCTTAACTTCCTGAATCCTATTGAGCTGTAAGGGCTCGCCTTCAGTCCCACTGAACCTCGCCTTTCGATTCTTGCATGAGCGATCGATTGACGCCATCTAACTCGCACTGACGCCCAGTCAGCCGGCCCCCGAACGGTTAAATGACATGACCACGCCTAAGTTAGAAGGCGTCGCACGCTCAACTCTGCCTGCCCACTTCTCCCCCCTACGCCCATCACCCCTTCTGCCAATGTCTCTGACAGCGAACTCCTCTTCCAACTTTCAATCCATTCTCAATGCTGCATTGTCCGACTATACCAAACAAACGGGTATAGACCTTGCAACACATCCCTCTGCGCAAACCCTCCAAAATTGCAACTCCGCCGATGCCATCCTCGGTCTCCTCGAGGATAAGGCAAAGCAGTTCCAGGCGTATCGCGATGGGAATCGCAAGTTGATCAACTGTCTTAAACCGGTAGTACAGGTTCTTCATGCAGTTTCGAGCATTCTTGGTGAGGCTACCGCGATGGTGAGCGTAGCAAGTCAACACATTATTTGACCGTATCCTTACTGTTCCATTTCCAGGTGCCATTCCAACCGACGAAAGCAATCCTTGTCGGTGTTGATGTCCTCCTCATTGTGTGTATAACTTAACTTCTACAAGTAATCCTTGTCACATCTCATATTCCAGGCCGCTATCGGAATCAGTGCAAGTTACGACGCTTTAGTTGATCTGTTTGAATGCGTTGGAAACTTCCTCAACCGTTTGCGAGTTTATACCGAGATCCCATTTTCCCCGTCAATGTCTACTATAGTCACAAAAATCATGGTGGAGGTCGTATCCGCCCTTTCCCTAGCAACTAAGCAGATCCAGCAGGGTCGACTCAGTACGTCGTTCTATATTATGAGATTTGCCATGTTTGTGACCCCTCCCTAGAAAAGTTCGCAAAGAAACTGTTGGGAGAGAGCGAGATCGAGGACATGCTCCATAGAGTCGACCGCCTCACTGTCGATGAGGCTCGAATGACTGGAGCCGAGACACTTCAAGTTGTACATGAGATGACAAGCCAGACAAACATGATGAAACGTGAGCTATCACTCCCGCCAAATGTGTCGTCATCGGGATTGATTATGCCTCATAGGTCACCATTTACAGAAGGATATCCAGAGTTGGCTCTCCCCACCAGATCCGTCCCAGAACCACAACATTGCTCTCAGAGCCCAACACGATGGAACCGCCGAATGGTTCATTCAGGGCAGCACATTCGAGAAGTGGTACATAACAGGATCATTGTTATGGATTCACGGAAAGCGTATGTCTATTTCTCATTCCGATCCATCGCGTTTTTTAATGCCTCCCGGCCATATTGTAGCGGGATCTGGAAAGACTATTCTTTGGTACGTATCACCTCAAGTCCGTGGATTTTCAACGTGCTCACGTTTCCAACTAGTTCGACTGTAATTCAACAAATCAAGATGAAATGCGATCGCGGACTAGCCCTGATGGGTTACTATTACTTTGATTTTAAGGATATCGCGAAGCAAGGCGTCCGTGGCCTCCTCGCATCACTCCTTTCCCAGTTCTGTGCCTCCTCTAATCCTTGCTATCAAATTCTTTCTGAACTCTATTTGGAGAACCTTGAGGGATCACGGCAACCCGATAATCAAGCACTCATTGAAGCTCTGAAGAAAATTCTCAGATTGCCAGATGCACCGATGAGGTGTGTCATTATGGACGCGATAGATGAATGTCCCATTACATCTGGATTTCCAACTGCACGTGAAGAAGTTCTCGATCTTTTGAAGGAACTCGTTGGTCTTCGCCTCCCAAATCTACGTATATGTGTTACAAGTCGACCGGAGATCGATATCCGAACCGTTCTCAAGCCCCTCACATCACTCGACATGTCTCTCCACGACCAAAGCGGTCAAAGGCAAGATATCCTTGATTACATTGAGAATATCGTTCACTCCGACCCTCGAATGGGAAAATTGAGGCCGGAGGACCAGCAAATGGTTATTGACACGCTCTCGGCAAAAGCAGATGGAATGTGTGTAATCACAACTGCGATGTTCTGGCACTCTCGCTTACTGAACATGCAGGTTTCAATGGGTGTATTGCCAAATAGAAACTCTGCGTCGCTGCTTACCAAACGATGTTGGGCGTGCTCTGAATGAGTTGCCCAAATCGTTGGACGGAACATATAAACGGACTTTACTCGGGATCGAGGAGGAGAAACGAGAATTCGCCCACAGGTTGTTCCAGTGCCTTACTGCTGCCGTCCGCCCACTTCGTGTCGATGAACTTGCCGAGGTCCTTGCAATTCGCTTCTACCCCGGACAGCTCCCTCAGTATCATGTGGATTGGAAGTTGGACGATGCGCAAGAAGCCGTGCTATCCACATGTTCCAGTCTGATTTCCGTCGTGAATGTGGATGGATCGCCAGTGGTTCAGTTTTCGCATTTCTCGGCCAAAGAATTCTTGACATCAGACCGACTGGCCGAGTCGACAAAGGACCTTTCCCGCTACCATGTTGTTCCCTACTCTGCACACACTATTCTTGCGCAGGCATCCCTCAGTATGCTCCTCCATCTTGGCGACCAGGTCGACAAAGATAGCATCAAGAAGTTTCCATTTGCGCAGTATGCGGCACAGCACTGGGTCGACCATGGCCGATTCGAGGATGTGTCGTCGGGGATCCAGGACGCAATGGAACGTTTGTTCGATGTGGACTCACCATCGTTCGCAATATGGATCTGGATCTATGACATTGACTATCCCTTCCAGCAGCACATGTTCGAGGATCGTCCACCACGACCCACGGCTTCCACATTATATTATGCAACACTTTGTGGATTCCGTAACCTTATTGAACATCTCATCGCCAATTATCCGGGGAAGATCAATGCGATAGGAGGCCGGCATGGATCGGCAGTGAATGCTGCACTTGTGAAGCGAAATGAGGAGATTGCAAAACTGCTTATTTGTCGGGGCGCGGACGTTAACATCATGGACGCGAAAGGCTACACTCCATTATATGTAGCATCAGAGAGCGGTCGTCGTGACCACGTTGGGTTTTTACTCAAACACAGCGCGGATGTCAACTTGCCAAACGATCAGAGCTCCGAGACTCCGTTGAGTGGGGCAACAACTATGGGAGAAGTCGAGATTACACGGGTATTACTACACCATGGCGCATTTATGGACACCCTAGACGATGATGGCTGGACACCATTATTGACGGCGTCGGGATATGGACATCTGGATATTGTGCGCTTGTTGGTCCAGAGTGGCGCAGCTGTGGATACCCCAAGCAACGAAGGCTGGACACCATTGAAAGCAGCGTCGCGATATGGAAATCTGGATATCGTGCAGTTCTTGATCCAGAGCAGCGCTGCTGTGGACACCCCAGACAACGAAGGCTGTACGCCATTGAAAGCAGCGTCGGGATATGGACATCTGGATATCGTGCGATTGTTGACCCAGAGCGGAGCAGCTGTGGATACCCCAGACAACGAAGGCTGGACACCATTGAAAGCGGCGTCGGTATATGGACATCTGGATATTGTGCGCTTGTTGATCCAGAGCGGAGCAGCTGTGGATACCCCAGACAACGAAGGCTGGACACCATTGAAAGCGGCATCGGGATGTGGACATCTGGATATCGTGCGCTTGTTGATCCAGAGCGGAGCAGCTATGAACACCCCAGACGACGAAGGCTGGACACCATTGTTGGCGGCGTCGCGAAATGGACATCTAGATATCGTGAGGTTGTTGACCGAGAGAGGCGCAGCTGTGGACACCCCAGACGATGAAGGCTGGACACCGTTGTTGGCAGCGTCGGGATATGGACATCTGGATATCGTGCAGTTGTTTATCCAGAGCGGTACAGCTGTGGACACCCCAGACAATGAAGGCTGGACACCATTGTTGGCAGCGTCGCGATATGGACATCTAGATATCGTGAGGCTGTTGATCCAGAGCGGCGCAGCTGTTCACACCTCAGACAACGAGGGCTGGACACCGTTGAAAACAGCGTCGGGAAGCGGACATCTAGATATCGTGAGGTTATTGATCCGGAGCGGCGCAGCTGTGGACACCCCAGGCAACGAAGGCTGGACACCATTGTTGGCAGCGTCGCGATATGGACATCTGGATATCGTGGAGTTGTTTATCCAGACCGGTGCAGCTGTGAACACCCCAGACGACAAAGGCTGGACACCATTGTTCGCAGCGTCGCGATATGGACATCTAGATACCGTGAGGTTGTTGATCCAGAGTAGCGCAGCTGTGGACATCCCAGACAACGAAGGCTGGACACCATTGATTGTCGCGTCCCGAAATGGTCATATCCGTATTGCACAAGACCTGATCGACCATGGCGCCGCCATAAATGCCCAAGACACTGGCCTCTCTACTCCTTTACATCATGCATCGGCTAAGGGACACCTCAGCGTCGTGCAGCTGCTGATGGAGCACCGTGCGGACGTGTATAAACGGAACAAGGACCAACAGACACCCTCGGATCTTGCCGCTGCCGACGGGCGACTTGATATTGCGCATTTGCTTCTCAAATCCCAGTCAGGCTCTAACTGTCAAGATGATGATGGCTCGACTCCGTTGCACACAACAGTGCCCAATAGTCATCCCGACTTTGTGAAACCGTTAGTCGAGTCTGGCCCCGATGTTAACGTGCGAAATCGAAAAAATGAGATTCCCTTGGGCGAAGCACCTGCAGGCAGGAAACACCAGGTCACGAGGTACCCAGCAGACCACAAGGGTGTCATGGATCCTTCTGATAGCATGGACACTGACCCATTGGACAAGACCCCAGACAACCTTGTTCCCAACCCTACTTCGACGTCGATCGGCCTTGCTAAGCACAGACATGACAGACTCAGCTCGAGTTCGTTGCACGATGGATGCGCGAAGGGGAGTGTTGAGGATGTGCAGTCATTACTCAATCAGGGTGCCGATATCAACGGGCGGAATTCATCCCACGACACTGCATTGCTTGTAGCGTTGGATAACGCAAAGTTGGAGGTAGTGGAAGTGTTGATCAAGTACGGTGCAGACGTGAATTGCCGAGACAAGATTGGTTTGACCCCGTTGATGCTTGCATCCATATCTGGATACCGCGACATTGTAGAGCTGTTGCTTGACCACGGCGCTGATGTCGGCGCAAAGGAAGAGGACCTTCGGACTGCGTTGCATTTTGCGTCGTTGAACGGTCGACTCGAGATCGTAAAATTTCTCCTCGATAGAGGTGCAGATATTCATGCACGGGACATCGACGGTCGTACCCCATCTGGACTAGCGTCAAGAAGAGGAGAACGACATATTGTACAGTTCCTATCAGGCCTGAGCGCGAAGTTAAATAGCCAGTGGTATGATCCTTTTTGTCCCCATCTCCCTCTCTGTGATATTAACGTCGTGTCTCTCTACACAGTGACTTCCCACCGGGTGAAACTAATAGGACTGAAATCAATGAAGGGAACAGATCTGTTGCTCAGGCTGAGCCTGAGATGGATCGTGCAGCGGTCATTAACCATGCACAACGGTTTGACCGTTACAAGGTCATGACAGTCTTTTTTTTTCTTCTTTTTTCTTTTTTTCTTTTTTATTGAATCAAAACTTATTGTCATACATGTGGCTTGACAATTCTTATTTTTCTATATAAATAATATAATTTAAGAGCAGAAATTCAAACCACTATATCTCATCCATTTTTTAACGGATTGCCTTTAAACTAGGTATATGGAATTGCATGTACTATGTCTAGATGCAGCCCAAGTTTGGGACTAGCCTTTCCAAGGACAGACATCCCCATGGCAGACCTAGCCTGAGTTCGTTGCACGATGCATCATGATGCATGTGGAAATGGAAGTGTTGAGGATGTGCAGTCATTACTCGACCAGGGTGCCGATATCAACGGGCAGAATGCATACCACGACACTGCACTGCTTGTAGCGTTGGATAACGCAAAGTTGGAGGTAGTGGAAGTATTGATCAAGTACGGTGCAGACGTGAATTGCCGAGACGAGACTGGCTGGAGCCTGGACTCTGTTGATGCTTGTATCCCGATTTCGATATCACTACATTGCGGAGTTGTTGCTTGATCACGGTGCTGATGTCAACGCATAGCAAGAGGACCTTTGGGCTGCACTGCATTTTCAAGTTGCGTCGACGGAAGGTTATCTCAAGATATAAAAGATTCTTCTCGATAGAGGTGCAGATATTCATGCACGGAACATCAATGCATCAACGGCCGTACTCTATATGGACCAGCAGGAGGGCGAGATATTGTACGGCTACTATCGGGCGTGGAAGTTAAATCGCCAGTGGTATGGATCCTTTCGTCCCCTTTCCCCTCTCCTCATGATATTAACGCCATTTCTCTCTATATAGTAACTTCTCGCCAAGTCAAACTAATAGGATTAAAATCAGTGAAACGAACAGGTGTGTCTCTGAGCCTGCGGTGGATGTGGGTGATCGTGCAGCGGTCATTAGCCATGGTCAATGGTTTGACCATTATAAGGTCAGGCCAGGGCTGTTGGTGGAGGAAGTAAGCGTGGCAGGTTGGTGGCTGCCGAACTGCGGTAACATCGAAATAGTGTAGGTTCACGTTATTGGAATGTCTAAGCATGTGAGAGATGTACAGCCTGATGGTGGCACGGTGTTTATTTAGTCACACAAATCATTCATGATCACTTCTCAAAGCGACCCATAGTTTCCTGAACGATGAAAATAGACACAGAACGAGCAATGATGCCTCATCAGCGGATTCACAACCTGACTGTGGATGGTTACGCAAATTACGAATAGTTGAGGGTCCAACTCGGGTCTAGATCCGATTAGAGTTAGAGAACGGGTGCCAAGAAAACAGGTCCATCATATGCGGAAGCTGTATCGTTGTCGTAATGACCTGCGATGACGCTACCTAGACTATAAGTCTACAAGCAATGTCGGCAGATTAACGGGGCGTGGCAGGACTCACGAGCAGAGAACAATAGCCGTTGCAGCGCGGGTATTCCTACACAGGGGCACCATTATGCCCTCGGCGCACCGATCACAAGGACCATGATCACAGTGTGGAAGTCTCATGGAATTAGCCAAGAGCACTCGAGTACCAGATATACCTATGGAACAATATGAGGAAGACGCCTGCGGACGGCGCGACTCGGTGCAGCAAGCTTTGTAACGCAGAGTAATATTCTCGGCTCCTTGCCACCATGACAGCAACAAGATCCAAGTAATTTACTTCTTGACAACTGGATGTTCTGATAGGCGTCCCTGGCTGGTAACTAAAGGTCCAAGATCATCTGGGATATAGGGAAAGGTTACACACTCATCCCCGGAAGAGAGCGCTTAGCGTTCTGTCGACAAAACAGAATAAAACAAAATTGAATCTATTATCGAACTTGATGTGCCCAACGCGCAGTGGCGGCGTATTGTAACAGATAGGGGGATGCACTCGTTCCGAGCTCGACAGAACGACTCGCGGTATGATGGCTCAGGCGCCTAGCTCTACCCCACGTTATACCCGACGAGTGACCTACGCCCTACAATCTCTCCAACCTGCCACGAGCCATAACATGATTAGACCACGCGCGAAGAGCCAGAGAGGAAATGCGGCGTGAAGGAAACGAAACGCACTTTGAAAATCCCATACGCTTCGAGAGCGTACACGCCAAGACGAGCATACTCTCCGCTCCGCACGCCCTCGCGCCAATAGCCGAGCGAGCGTGCGCGCCCCCACAGCGTCCCGTACGTCCCGAACACGGCGCCGAGCGACGTCGGCGGTCGGAGACGCTCGGCGGTGTAGACATGCTTGAGCACTTCGCGCACCACGGCGAGGTTGTACTTGACCGGTTGTTGGTATGCTGGATACACGTCACATAAAACAAACAAAACAAACAAAAACAAAGCCAAGGGTCAGTTTGGCGGGTTCGGAGAAAGGGATGAGGGGAGAGAGGACCGGACAGCCAAGAAGACTGGAGAGTCGCGCGCCGAATGGGTCCAGTGCGCTGCGGGCGTATTCGCCGGCGCGCATGGCTGCGGCTGAGGTTGCGCCGAATGCCTCTTGGGCCTTTTTCTGTGCGGCCTCCGATGACGATGATGTTGAACCGAACCGGCGGGGCACCCTCGCGTGACGTAGAGCTCGGAATGTTGTGGATTGCATCACTTTTTTTTGTACTTTCTTTGGAAAGCAGGTCTTTATAAATTAGTTCATTTTGAAGGAAGTGGGAAGGTTGGTGGGTGAGTGACAGGGTCGTGGCTGTCGTCTCGGAGCTCAGTGGTGGACTCGCTGTTGCCGACGAGGCAAGCGAATTTTCGGGCGGGAACGGGAACGGAGTCCGGCGTCCCGGCCGGCCGTTTGCGTAGTGTTATCGTTATCGTTATCGTTATCACAAGATTCATACATTTATGAGTGGTGAGGGTGTTCGTCCACGATCACAACCCCACCATCAGCGAAGCGAGAAGAGGAGCACAACACAGTCATTGTCGTCTCTTTCACCATCATCGCCCACAGATTTTCTTTTAAAACGCCATTCTAATCGATGAGTCAACTCGAACCTGGCGTGCTCGAGGCGGCACGATACGGCAAGGACAAGGTCCGAGTATTTCGCGTTGTGCGCGATCCGGAGAGAAAGGTACACCATGTGGTCGAGTACAACGTTACCGTCCTGGTCGAGGGGGCGATTGAGACTAGGTGCGCACACACCCCCATTCTTCCTGCGCTGCCAAATTCGTCGCGTACTCAAATATTTTTGGTGCTGTCCCTCCAGCTATACGCAAGGGGACAACAGCGTCGTAGTTGCGACAGACTCGAGTGTGTCCCTTTTTCACTCCACCATCCCTCCCACCTTCAAGCTCGGCCTATTGATAAACTTCCGCCAATACAGTGAAGAACATTACTAACTGTAAGGGGGTTTCTCGTCTTCTAACACCCTCTTTTCCCCGCCACCAACCCAACCATCAAACTGAAAATTGAGGGTTGACAGCCCGCATTTGTCTATGGATCGTAGATTTGGCCAAAGTATCGCCGCACGTTTTAGACCCGGCCCGATTCGCGCTACACCTTGCGGTACGCGCACCTCGGCGCCGCATTCATGACTGTAGAGCAGCTGCGCTGGGCGCGAATCGGGGCCGCAGCGTCCGGTGCTGGCGAGGCGGCAGTAGGACATAAGCACGCGTTCTGGCGTGAAAGAGCGGAGAAGCGGTTTGTCGAGGTCGAAGTAGCGCGCAAGGGGGACGGAGACGGCGCGGTGGCGCGGGTGGCTGGCGGACTCCGTGACCTTCTCGGTGCGCAAAATGCCCCTCATCAAATGGATTTTTACGCCGCATTGGTCGGCGTCATTTTAAAGTGCTCAGGTCGACGGGATCGGCATTTGAGAAATTTGTGCGGAGCGAGTACACGACGCTGGTCGAGGTAGTTGATCGGATCTTCTGCAACATGTGTGGATTTGAATACACATACCGGGGAATAGCGGTGCGGCTTGCGCGGGACGAGAGGCAGCTTGATTTTGGGAGCCGAACCTTTGACAGGGGTAGTTGGGGGTAGTGTTAAGGAAGTGCATGCGTGGGAGGACGCCATGGTCGGGGCTTGGGCACGAGATCAGCGCGAGAGTGGTTGCCGTTATCCTTTGTCATAACTCTGCCACACACAGGAGACACGCGGCCTTTACATCAGTTCAACTTGTTTGAAAGATGAAAGTATTCCCAAAGCGCACCGGACTTTCTTCACTTCGGCTCAAGACATTTCCCCACACATATCATGGCCTTTTTACGATTATTTCCAACTCCTGCAGCATCTCTCCACGTGCTCTCTCCCAATACACCCAAACGCACCGTCACTCCACTTATTCCTGCATCCCCCCTCAATTCACACCCTCCGACGATTTAAACCTCCTTTTATGGCTGTGCCCATACAAGAACTACCCTCGTGGCTGTCCTGCTCTACCTTAGTCCTCACCAATGACATGGGGCCCCGGCGTCGACGTATGCCCACATTAAATTGCCTTTGACGTACTATGGGCCTTCGGTGAGTCTTTGGAAACCGTCATTTTCGTTTTCAGGGGATTCGGCCAAGTCTCCCTCGCGTCGAGTTGGGGCGTGCTTGCCTTACGCTCAGAGTGCTTGTTGGTTTTGCGTCCGTGTTCCATTGCCAACGTTTATCTGCTGTCGCTGCCCGTTATTTGGGTTTGTACGCTTACGAATATTCTCTGTTTCAGATCCCCATTGGCTCTGATAGCGTCTGGGTCTATGGTGGTGGTCCGTCTTCTCCACCGCCGTCAGCATTATCCAGTTCGACCGATGTTCAACCCACGCGTTCCGAGTCAGGCATTACTTTCTTTACCACTGCGCCGACACCTTCATCCGTATCCGTGGTACCTTGCACCACATTGCCATCCTCCTTCTCGGCTCTTACTACTGTACACCCCCACCTATAACTGCCTCCATCCCGCCTTCTCTGCTTTCTTCAGTCTCGTCTCCAGTCTTACGACATCTACCACTTCAACTTGAACACCGATCAGCGGTGCATCATCGTCCCGCGCCCTTCATGCAGGTGCCATTGCTGGGTCTGCCCTCGGTTCCGTCGTCGGCTCGCTCTTGCTGCTCTGGACCCTCATCTTCGTGCGTAGAAGGCAACGCGGCCAACCCCAGTAATCAATCCCCCCGAGCCTCCAATGAGTCAAGTTATGTGGATGTGGGAGGATGTCCACGAAAGTGACGATGATCAAGATGCCAATCTTAGGGCGCGCCCGTCAGACTATGCCCCTCCTCAAAGCAGTGGGGGATGAGCTTGACTTTTTCCTCCGTCATTCCTGCGGTGCTCCCAATGGTGCCAGAGACTCGGCATCCTCTGCCCGCCTCGTCGATGCGCCCCGCACTTCGCGTGATTCTTCTGGTCCCATTGGCGTCGCGTTGGCCGATGAGGGTAAAGACAAGGTTCCATCTTCCAGACGGTGACTATCATTTTGCGCGAACAGCTCGCCGAATTGTCTTCTGATTTACCCCCGGCCTCTGACTTCTCCAAGCCCCACGACGAGTCCGACCTTGATCCTAATACACCACTTCTACAACCGCCCACGATCGTTCTCAATGCCTCGAGTGGTTCTAGGAAGTCATTGCTAGCCAGCGAACAAATGACCCCGAGTCTGCCCAGTTTTACACAGCACAACGTGTGCATGTCGGTCAAAGCATATCGTCATCAAGTATGCAATGTCCTGCGGTGGAGCTGGGTCAACCCCAAGCCACGCTCAGCGACTCCGACAACGTCATCGCCTTCCCTTATCGGAGACACCTCACGGACAATGAACTGGAGCCTGGGCGCAGTCTCAATACCCAACTGGGTTCGGAGACGGACTTTCGTCATAGCGCTCGTCTCATATCCGGTGTGAGTGCGTTGAGTTCAGCCTCTGCCAGGCCAGGAAACACCACCTTTTACGATGCTCCATCACGGGAAGACCTATCTTCTACGCATCACCTGTGCCACCTCTTCCCAGGGGACATCTTCGACAGGTCGCAGTGGCCGTGTTGGTCCTTCCCCTTTGTCTGCCAAGCCACCACGCGCCTCTGATAAAGGCGAAATACTTCCGGAGCGTGACCCTAGCCCACCGGGTGCTCTCAGGCCTGACAGTGTGGTTGACTATCCGGATGTGCTGATCCCACGGCCTACCTCACCCTTTGCATCGGTCCCCTCATGTAACCGGCAGCCATGTAACCGGCAGCCGCCCCCTCCTGGACTTGGTGTCTCGGAGCCATCCCCGGTGGCTGCACCTTCCGATGTCGGCGTTACTATCAATATCGAATCGCTGGAAGAGGAGCCTCCTGGCTGGTGAGAGTCGGAGACAGATAGCGCAAGGGCTACCGCGTCCATCGTCTGGTCTAGTGGTGAGCGTGTCCTGTTTTCCTTTACTATTTCTGCGCTAAAGTCCTATTTGTCTTCCTAGCCCTCCACTATCGTGTACCCGCGTGAACATATGGTCTCTGAACAGGTTCGCTATACTCGATGCGACCACATGCCAGCCCACATTCAGCACGGAGCCCGTCGGGATCCGCACCAGCGTCAAACTCGAACTCACAGCATTCACGGGGTTCTCACCGCCAGTAGTCTCAAGTCGCTCGCTCACTCCAGCTCGATCTCTTCGACCGACCGTCGTCTCGCTAGACCTACTCCGGGTGAGGTGTCTCCTCCACTCTCCGCCACTCACTGGATGTCACTTCTCCTCTCCTCCCCCTCCCGGACTTGGCGAGCCGGCCCCAGTGCTTCCAGCGGCTGCACCGCCGATCATGCAAAGCGCGACGGTTACAACGACGACGACGCGGAGCAGCGTCATGACGCATACGAACGACGGATCCGGTCACTGGTGAGGTGGTGCGCATCTCACATCCCTCATGGACGGGTGGACGTGAGGAATCGGATATACTGCCGCCACCACCGGCCTCATGGGGTGGGAGCTGGACCAGCCCCGGTCACCTACGGATTTTGCAGAACCACGTTGCGGGGCGTAAGAATGCGAGCCACGCGTGATGTTCTCTACTTTCTTGGCCCTCATCTTGTTTCCCATGCGGTGTTATTGCTACTGGGAGATTGATTCATGGAGCGGTTTTGGCTGACCATTATTGGGTCGCATGGACATGGACATGGTGTTTTCGTTCTCTTGGCATATAGGTGTTTAGATTAGTAGACATCATCGACTCATTTCTTCGCTACTTCATCTGATCCCCCTCCTCCTCTCCCCGCTTACAAAATCCGCGATACCTTCACGACGTCTTTTCCCATCTAAATCTCTCTTCCTGCTCCATCTTCCTCTCTCACGCGTTTCTGCACACTGTTTTTTACGATACGACCTCTCACGACACGACAGCAATTAAGTTTTATACGTACGATAGTCGGTTCATGCTCAATGAAAATGTATCATGCATCCCTTCTGCGAAATTTCTTTGCCCCGACAGAGGGCGAAGAATGATAACTTATGTGTAACTTGGATATAAATGCCTTGTGAATAGGTTATCCATACGATACTTTGATAACTGAGACTCTTTTCAGTACAAATGAGGATACAGTATACAGTACTTCGTTGGCCATTCGAGCGAACGAGCGAGGGGCCAGCCTGACTTGGCGATGCTATCCCGTGTCGATCCCCCATGTCTGAGTTCCGGTGCGACTCGGATTTGTGGAAGGTGTGTGGCAGACGTAGAGTCCGCGCGAGAGTTCAAGGAAAGAGGGATGTAACTTAGAGGAAGACAAAATAAACCCAGGCCGCGCTCCCGAGGATGCGAGAACGCGCCGTGGAGTAAGCGGTGGACGGACGGTGAGCTAGCGATAGCACGTCCGCTAGCGGTTATCCAACGAGCGGTGGGTTAGAGTAAGGAAAAGGAATGGGAAATGGGCCTCGGTCGCCCGGCACGCAATCGAGAGATAAGAGAGGAAAGTTGGGCCACAGTTGCCTGCTTTTCAGCGAGGCGGGCGTACGGGTATTTATACGTTGGGGCTGATGCGATAAGAACAAGTACGCTACGAATGAGTGTGAGTAAAATAGGGAAAATGAAGGTGAAGAAAAGGCGTTTGTAAGGTCGGCCTTGCCGGCGACAGACCCGCACGGCGACGTTCGATATCCAGATTTGCATGTAAACGATGGGCTGTTTCAAGGGCGGGCGCGAGGTCGAATAAGGAGCGGGGATGATCGCGAGGGAGCTAAGGTAGAAGCGGGCAGAAGGTCTAATAAGAAAACACAGCAATAAAACGTACAAAGGAATGTGGAAGTCCTATAAACAATGATTCTATCCGACAAGGCCGTGGTGCTGAACAAGGGTTCGACTGGCGCGGTGCTGCACAGGTGGTACTTGGACCCAGTTCGCCGTCCTCGAGGCGGCGCGCGATTGTTGTGCTGTGGCTCTGAGCGATCCGAGTGTTATCAGCACGGAACTTGGATGCGAGGGGCCTTGGCAGGGCGAGACGACGGGCAGGCGGGGCAATGAAGATGAGTCGGTGGATGGGGGCGACGGCGAGCGGATGGCGAGTGCGAATGCAGCCGTGATTCGCAGAGGCTGTCACGTGGTCGAAAGATCCCAATTCCGAGGCTAGGCAGTGGCTAGGCTAGCGCGACTCGCCGACTCGGAGTTCATACGTTCATACCCTACAACGGAACTCAATCCCATCAATTTCCTTTTTCCCTTTTACTTGTGAACCACCTGCTCTTACCTTAGCCTTGATGAAGGCTAAGGCCTCAGGATTCAGACTCGAAGTTAACACTGCTGGTTGATTTCACGAAAGGTGTCGCGTGCCTCAAAACGTGCATGCGGCCACCCGCCACACATGCGGTGTCGTCTTTGTGCGAGGAGTGCCTTCCGCAATGTCTTTGATTCGACATGATTTGCTACAATATTATCAAATGTATTATTTGTATTTGTTTCCGGAATTGAATGTGATCAAACTTTCTCAAATGTTCAGTGTGATTCGTGCGCGTTCTGTGTGATTCAAATTTCATCGAAGGAGAGTCTCATTTGTCTAATCATATCAAAGGATGTGAAATATTCTGCATATTTCGATGTCATTTGACCTCGTAATATCACTAATATGCATTTCCCGCTGGGAGATCTCAATAAGGGAAGACCTCGGTCATCAGACCCATCACTTCCATTTCCGATTAAATGTTCACGGGTCACCACCACCTAGAAGATGTTGTACGCCCAACTCTGCCTGCCTACTTCTCCCCCCTACGCCCACCACCCCTTCTGCCTATGTCTTCGACAGCAAACTCCTACAACTTTCAATCCATTTTTGATGCTACCTTGGACGACTATGCCAGACAAACAGGCATAGACCTTGCTACACATCCCTCTGCCCAAATCCTCCAAAATTGCAACTCCGCCGATGCCATCCTTGATCTCCTCGGAGACAAAGCAAGGCAGTTCAAGGCATATCGCGATGGGAATCGAAAGCTGATCAACTGTATGAAACCGATTGTACAAGTCCTTCATACGGTTTCCGACATTCTTGGGGAAGCTGCCACGATGGTGAGCCTGGCAAATCAACTCAACTCATCTGGTCATATCCTTACTGCTCCCTTTCCAGGTGCCATTCCAACCAACGAAAGCGATCCTTGTCGCTGTTGATGTACTCCTCGATGTGCGAATAACCTTACTTCCTTCAAGTATGTCCTTCTAACATCTCATATTCCAGGCCGCTATCGGAATCAGCGCAAGTTACGACGCATTAGTGGATCTGCTTGAATGTGTCGGCAATTTCCTCAACCGTTTACGAATTTATACCGAGATCCCATTTTCTCCGTCAATGTCCTATATAATCATAAAAATCATGGTGGAGGTCTTGTCTATACTTTCCCTTGCAACCAAGCAGATCAAGCAGGGAAGACTCAGTACGTCATTCTCTATTATCGTGTTTGTCTTGTTTGTGACCTCGCCCTAGAAAAGTTCGCGAAGAAGCTGCTGGGAGAGAGCGAGATCGAGGATGTGCTCCAGAGACTCGACCGCCTCACTCCCGATGAGGCTCGCATCACTGGAACCGAGGCACTTCAAGTCGTATATGGTCTTGTGAGCAACCTGAAGCTCATCATTGATGGTATGCAGCTTTCACTCCACTTGCTTCTGATAGCTCATAGGGCTGTTCCGATAGATGGCACGATATCCATGCACGACATATGGCGAGCTCTTGGTATGCTTGGCGCATGATTAATTTCCGTCAGACTAACTGTGGATACTAGTCACGATTCAAGAGGTGACAAGCCGGGCAAGCACGTTGAAACGTGAGCTATTCAGCCCTCCAACTGTAGGATCACCAAGACTGATTGTGTATCATAGGTCGCCATTTACAGAAGGAGATCCGGAGTTGGCTCTTCCCACCAGATCCATCCAGGAACCACAACATTGCTCATGGAGCCCAACACGATGGAACCGCCGAATGGTTCATCCAGGGCAGCACATTCAATAGGTGGAACACAACAGGGTCATTGTTATGGATCCACGGAAAGCGTATGTCTGTCTCATTCCGATCCATTTCCTTTTTAATGATGCCTCTCGGCCATATGAACTTGTAGCGGGATCTGGAAAGACTATTCTTTGGTATGTGTTGCCGCAAGTCCGTGGATTTGCAGTGTGCTCATGTTGCCAAATAGCTCGACTATAATTCAACAAATCAAGATGAAACGTGATCGTGGACTGGCCCTGTTGGGTTACTATTACTTTGATTTTAACGATACCGCAAAGCAGGGCATCCGCGGCCTCCTCGCATCGCTCCTTTCCCAGTTCTGCGCCACCTCCGATCCTTGCTATGAGATCATTTCTGACCTCTATTCGGAGAACCATGAGGGATCACGGCAACCCGACGACGAAGCACTCGTTAATACTCTGAAGGAAGTTCTCAGTTTGCCGGGTGTACCGATGAGGTGGATCATTACGGACGCGATAGATGAATGTCCCATTACATCTGGATTTCCAACTGCACGTGAAGAAGTTCTCGGTCTTTTGAAGGATCTCGTCGGTCTTCACCTCCCAAATCTGCGCATATGTGTTACAAGTCGACCGGAGATTGACATCCGCACTGCTATTGAACCCCTCACATCACTTCACATGTCCCTACACCACCAAAGTGGACAAAAGCAAGATATTTTTCGTTACGTCACCGATGTCGTTCACTCGGACTGGCGAATGCGAAGATGGCGGCCGGAGGACAAACAAATGGTTATTGACACGCTCTCAGCAAAAGCAGATGGAGTGTGAGCAATCACAACCATGATATCCTGGCACTCAGGCTTACCGAACATGCAGGTTTCAATGGGTGTATTGCCAACTAGAGACTTTGCGTCGTTGCTTACCAGCTGTTATTGGGCATGCTCTGGATGAGTTGCCCGAGTCGTTGGACGAAACATATAAACGGACTTTACTCGGGATTGGAAAGGAGAAACGAGAATCCGCTCACAGGTTGTTCCAATGCCTCACCGTTGCCGTTCGCCCACTCCGTGTTGATGAACTTGCCGAGGTTCTTGCGATCCGCTTCGACGCCGGACAGCTCCCTCAGTGTCATGTGGATTGGCAGTTAGAGGATGCACACGAGGCCGTGCTATCCACATGTTCCAGTCTGATTTCCGTGGTGAATGTGGACGGATCGCCGGTGGTTCAGTTTTCCCATTTCTCGGTCAAAGAATTCTTGACATCGGACCGACTGGCCAAGTCGACAGAGGACCTTTTCTGCTACCAAGTTGATCCCTGCTCTGCCCATACCATTCTTGCGCAGGCATCCCTCGGTGTCCTTCTTCATCTTGGCGACCGGGTCGACAAAGAGAGCATCGAGAAGTTTCCGTTTGCTCAGTACGCGGCACGGCACTGGGTGGACCATGGTCAATTCGAGGATGTGTCGTCGAGGATCCAGGACGAAATGGAGTGTTTGTTCGATGTGGACTCGCCATCATTTGCGACATGGATTTGGATATATGACATCGACTACCCGTTCCGGCAACACATGTTCGAGTTCGAGGATCGTCCACCACGGCCCGAGGCTTCCGCATTATATTATGCAACACTTTGTGGATTCTGCAACCTTGTTGAACATCTCATCGCCAATTATCGAGGGGACATCAACGCAAGAGGAGGGTTTCATGGAACAGCTGTGAATGCTGCGGTTGTGCAGCGAAACGTGGAGATTGCGCTTCTGCTCCTTAGTCATGGTGCGGATGTTAATATCGTGGACGCGCAAGGCCACGCTCCATTATATGAAGCATCACGCCGTGGTCATTATGACTGTGTTGAGTTATTACTCAAACACCACGCGGATGTCAACTTGCTGAACGGTCAGAGCTCCAAGACTGCATTGAGTATGGCAGCACTTATGGGAGAAGTCGAGATTGTGCGGGTATTATTACACCACGGCGCATCTGTGGACACCCGGGACAAAGAAGGCTGGACACCATTGAAGTTAGCATCGGGATATGGACACCTAGCTACCGTGCAGTTGTTGATCCAGAGTGGCGCAGCTGTGGACACGCCTGACAATCAAGGCTGGACACCATTGTTTTCAGCGTCGCGATATGGACATCCAGATACTGCGCGGTTGTTGGTCCAGAGCAGCGCAGCTGTGGATATCCAGGACAAAGAAGGCCGGACGCCGTTGTTGACGGCATCAGGATATGGACGTCTTGATACCGTGGAGGTTTTGATCGAGAGTGGCGCAGCTGTGGACACCCCCAACAATGAAGGCTGGACACCATTGTTTGCAGCGTCGCGATATGGACATCTAGATATTGTGCGGCTGTTGATCCAGAACGGCGCAGATGTAGGCTCCCAGGACAACGAAGGTTGGACACCATTGTTCGGAGCGTCGGTATATGAACACCTAGATATCGTGCGGCTGTTGATCCAAAACGGCGCAGCTGTAGGCTCCCGCGACAATGAAGGCCGGACACCATTGTTTGCAGCATCGCAATATGGACATCTAGATATTGTGCAGTTGTTGATCGAGAGCTCCGCAGCTATGGACACCCCAGACAATGAAGGCGAGACACCATTATTTGGGGCGTCGCGACATGGTCATCTAGATGTCGTGCGTTTGTTGGTCCAGAGCGGCACACCTGTAGACACCCCAGACAAGGAAGGCTGGACGCCATTGTTCGCGGCGTCGCGATATGGACATCTAGACATCGTGCAGTCATTGATCCAGAGCGGGGCAGCTGTAGGCTCTCGGGACAACGAAGGCGTGACGCCATTGTTCGCAGCGTTACGATATGGTCATCTAGATATCGTTCAGGTGTTGATCCAGAGAGGCGCAGCTGTGGACACCCCAGGCAACGAATGCTCGACACCATTGACAGCAGCGTCTGGATATGGACATCCAGATACAGTGCGGTTGTTGATCCAGAGCGGTGCAGCCGTAAACCCCTGGGACAACGGAGGCTCGACACCATTGTTCGCAGCGTCTGGATATGGACACCTAGATATCGTGCAGTTATTGATTCAGAGCGGCGCTGCTGTGGACACCCCAGGCAACGAAGGCTGGACACCATTGTTTTCAGCGTCGCGATATGGACATCTAGATATCGTGCGATTCTTGATCCAGAGCGGCGCAGCTGTGGACACCCCAAGCAACGAAGGCTGGACACCATTGAAGTCAGCATCGCGATATGGACATCTAGATATCGTGCGATTATTGATCCAGAGCGGCACAGCTGTAGACTCCCAGGACAATGGAGGCTGGACGTCATTATTGGAAGCGTCTGGAAACGGACATCTGGATATCGTGCAGTTGTTGATCCAGAGAGGTGCAGCTGTAGACCTCCGAGACAACGCAGGGTGGACACCATTGTTTGCAGCGTCGGCGTGTGGACACCTAGATATCGTGCAGTTGTTGATACAGAGCGGCGCAGCTGTAGACCCCCGGGACAACGGAGGATGGACACCATTGTTTTCGACATCGGCATGTGGACACCTAGATGTCGTGCAATTGTTAATTCAGAATGGTGCAGCTGTGGACACTCCAGGCAACGAAGGGTGGACACCATTGCTCGCAGCGTCGCGATATGGGCATCTAGATATCGTGCGGTTGTTGGTTCAGAGGGGCGCAGCTGTGGATACCCAAGACAACGAAGGCTCGACACCATTGATTGTAGCATCCCGGAATGGTCATCTACATATTGCACAAGTGTTGATAGACCACAGCGCGGTCTTAGATGCACAAGACACTGGCCTCTCTACTTCTTTACATCACGCATCAGCCGAGGGACACCTCCGTGTCGTGCAGCTGCTGATAGAGCACCACGCGGACCTGTACAAGCGGAATAAAAACCAGCAGACACCCTTGTACCGAGCTGTTGCTGGTGGGCGACTTGATATCGCAAGTTTCCTTCTCAAATCCGGGTCAAGCCCCAACTCTCGAGATAATAATGGCTCCATTCTGTTGCACACAGCAGCGCATAATGGCCATCTCAACTTGGTAAAACTGCTGGTCGAGTCTGGTGCAGATGTTAACGTGCGAGATGGTAAAAACCGGATTCCCTTGGACGTCGCGCTTGCAAGCAGGAAACCCGAGGTCACGAGTTACTTAGCAAACCACATGGGTGTCATGGACCCTTGTGATGGCATGGACATCGACCCAATGGACAACACCACGGATAGCCTTGTTCCCAACACCACTTTGACGTCAGTCAGCATTGCTGAGCACATATACCCCCATGGCAGACTCAGCCCGAGTTCATTGCACGATACATGTGCGAAGGGGAGTGTTGAGGATGTGCAGTCATTACTCGATCAGGGTGCTGATGTCAATGGACGAAATTCAGGGCACGAGACCGCACTGTTTGTGGTATCGAGGAATGGAAAGTTGGAGGTGGCGAAAGTATTGATCAAGTACGGTGCAGACGTGAATTGCCGAGACAAAACTGGCTGGACCCCGTTGATGCTCGCATCCCTATTTGGATATCGCGCCATTGGGGAGTTATTGCTTGACAACGGTGCTGGTGTCAATGCAAAGGAAGAGAACCATTGGACTGCATTGCATCTTGCGTCGTCGGACGGCTGTCTCGAGATTGTAAAAGTTCTTCTTGATAGAGGTGCAGATATTCATGGACGGAACATCGACGGTCAGTCTCCTTCTGTACTAGCGCCAGGAACAGGGCGGTGAGATATTGCATGGTTACCATTGTGCGGGAAAGTTAAATTGCCGGTGGTATGGACCCTTTTCGAACCCTTCCCCCATCGTGATATTAACACCATTTCTCTCTATATAGTGACTTCCCACGGGGATCCCGCCAGGTCAAACTAATAGGAGTTATAGCACTGAAATAAATAAAGCAGACAGATATGTCGCTGAGCCTGTGATTGATGAGGGTGATCATGTAAGGCCGGTATATATCACTGTAAAGTTGGTTGAAGGTTGGTCGTAGGCACGAGCTTTTCTTATGATGGTGTCATACTGTTACTGTAATCATAGAAGTTGATAGAACTCCCCTTTCGGCCTCGCGCAAGCGGAATACATCGTTATACATGCTTCTTGGAGATTTTCTTCATCACACCCCTCGGGTTGTACGGTACAGTACAGCACGTTACCGACGATTGTCGCATCAAGGCTTTGGATCAAAGGATCTAGAATGGCGCTCTCGAGCATACTGAAATTAGCAGCGGGATTCAACTTCGAATTCGAGGGGCTCCACTCTACCGTATCCCACCGTTCTCCGTTGTGGTGAGACACGATAAGTTGACAACCCCGAAGAATGTCACTGACTGAATGCTGATGTGGGCCCCGAAAACCCGGCTCGTGAGTGAATTTCTCGCTCGATACACAACCTTGGACCCTGGAGGTCCGGGGGACGTTCAGTGAAGCAAGGGGAGGCAGGTGTATTGGTACAAACCGCCAGGAGGAAATGGAAGGTTGCAAAAAGTTGCCGTACTGGATAATCCTGTCATGGGTCATGGATCAAGGGAGAAGCAAGTGTAGAGTGAATGGGCATACTGAGACTCGGTGTAACACGCTTGCGCGTGAATGTGTGATTGTGTGAGAAGTAGAATAAGATAAAAAAGACGAATCCTCTTAAGGGCTTCACGCAAAATTAAACCAGCCCAAAATAAGGGAGTTTATTCTTTGCGAAAGTCACGTAAAAAGGATGTCTGTCCCTCCAGCATGAAGCGACAGCCTTTAAATACATTTCATACTATTTCTACCTTTGGTACCTAATCCGAAAAGCCACTTATCTCGGCCGACGCTTACACTTTATCTTTGAGGGTCTTCACCCTCAAACACTCGATCGTGACACTGTTTTACTTGTGATTTATTCGACCCTTATGATTGTGCACAGCTTCGGTACATGCCCGGAGATTCACATGTCCAGTATTCCTTCGCGCGTGCGATGCAAGTCGAAGTAAGGCGATCAGAAGCTCCGTCGCCTTACACTCGGATAGACGCAGGCGGCGCTTCGGAGTCAGAATTTCATATCATCGGGCAAATGCGTGGTCTTGGCATCAAGTGGAAAGTTTGTCTCGCTGCCCATGGTTCCACTTATATATATGTGAGGCCAACTGATTTTACTAACAATGTCTTATGATAAGGGTAGTAGGCACGCATAGATAGGACTCATAGGAGGGAACTGATGATGTTCTGTAGTGTACTACGCAGTCTAATACACATGCGAGTTCATTCCTACACCCTGAGAAGGCTGTGCTATCATCAGCGGGGACGCCACACCTAGTGCCACTACTAGTAGTATGAGTGGTGCACTAACAGCTGTGCGCCGATGTATGGGCACCGATCCTTGTATCAGGTTTGCGCCGGATCAGACCCTAACACAATGAGGTAGGGCTGACAATAGGACAAGCTCTCAATAAGGGCAGAGCATGAGACCAGTTCCGCGGTTCCTCGTGGGCACGGTATCATTTCAATTTCCAGTTGAATGACCACACCTACTGTAGTAGAAGGCGGTGTACGCTCAGCTCTGCCTGCCCACTTCTCTCCCTACACCCACCATCCCTTCTGCCAATGTCTTCGACAGCGAACTCCTCTTCCAACTTTCAATCCATTCTTGATGCTGCATTGTCCGACTATGCTAAACAAACCGGGATAGACCTTGCTACACACCCCTCTGCGCAAACCCTCCAAAATTGCAACTCCGCCGATGCCATCCTTGATCTCTTCGGAGACAAAGCAAAGCAGTTCCAGGCATATCGCGATGGGAATCTAAAGTTGATCAACTGTCTTAAACCGGTAGTTCAAGTCCTTCTTGCAGTCTCTGGCATTCTTGGCGAGGCTGCCGCGATGGTGAGCCTAGAGAATCAACTCGTCTTATCTGATCGTATCCTTAGATTCCTTACTGTTCCCTTCACTTTCCAGGTGCCATTCCGACCGACGAAAGCGATCCTCGTCGGTGTTGATGTGCTCCTCGCTGTGTGTATAACCTTACTCTCTGCAAGTGTATCCTTCTAACATCTCATATTCCAGGCCGGTATCAGGATCAGTGCAAGTTACGACACTTTAGTTGATCTGCTTGAATGCATTGCGAAATTCCTCAACCGTTTACAAATTTACACTGAGATCCCATTTTCCCCGTCTATGTCTGGTATAGTCACAAACATTATGGTGGAGGTCTTGTCCGTGCTTTCCCTAGCAACCAAGCAGATCAAGCAGGGACGACTTAGTGCGTCCTTCTATGTTGTTATATTGCATTTTCTGTGACGTCGTCCTAGAAATGTTTGCAAAGAAACTGTTGGGAGAGAGCGAGGTCGAGGACGTGCTCCATAGACTTGACCGCCTCACTCTCGATGAGGCTTGCATGACTGGAACCGAGACACTTCAAGTCGTACATAGTCTTGTGAGCAACCTGAAGCTCGTCATTGGCGGTACGTAGCTTTCACCCCGCCAGCTTTTGATAGCTCACAGGGCTGTTCGGATAGATGGCACGACATCCATGCTCGACATATGGCAGGCTCTCGGTATGCTTGGCATGTTTTCAATTTCCATGAGACTAACTGCAGATGCTAGTTACGATGCAAGAGATGACAAGCCAGACAAACAAGATGAAACGTGGGCTATCACTTATGCTAATAGTAGCATCATCGGGACTGATTGTGCCTCATAGGTCGTCATTTACAGAAGGATGTCCAGAGTTGGCTCTCTCCACCAGATCCATCCAACAATCACAACACTGCTCATGGAGCCCAGCATGATGGAACCGCCGGGTGGTTCATCCAGGGCAGCACATTCGAGATGTGGAACACAACAGGGTCATTGTTATGGATCCACGGAAAGCGTATGTCTTTTTTGCATTCCGATCCATTGCCTTTTTGATGCCTCCCGGCCATATGGACTTGTAGCAGGATCCGGGAAGACTATTCTTTGGTATGTGTCACCACAAGTCCGTAGATTTGCAGCGTGTTCAGGTTGCCAACTAGCTCGACTATAATTCAACAAATCAAGACGAAGTGCGATCGCGGACTAGCCCTGATGGGTTACTATTACTTTGATTTTAAGGATATTGCAAAGCAGGGCATTCGCGGCCTCCTCGCATCCCTCCTTTCCCAGTTCTGTGCCACCTCCGATCCTTGTTATCAAATCCTTTCTGGCCTTTATTTAAAGAACCATGAGGGGTCGCAACAACCCAGCAACGAAGCACTCGTTGAAACTCTGAAGAGAATTCTCAGATTACCAGATGCACCGATGAGGTGGATTATTATGGATGCGATAGATGAATGTCCCATTACGTCTGGATTTCCAACGGCACGGGAAGAGGTTCTCGGGCTTTTGAAGGATCTTGTTGGTCTTTGCCTCCCGAATCTACGTATATGCATTACAAGTCGACCGGAGATCGACATCCGAATGGTTCTCGAGCCCCTCACATTACTCCACATGTCCCTCCACGACCAAAGAGGACAAAGGCAAGATATCATTCATTACATCAAGAATGTTGTTCACTCGGACTGCCGAATGGGAAAATGGAGGCTGGAGGATAAGCAAATGGTTATTGACACACTCTCGTCAAAAGCAGATGGAATGTGAGTAATCACACCTGGGATTTCCTGGCACTCTCACTTACCGAACATGCAGGTTTCGATGGGTGTATTGCCAACTAGAAACTTTGCGTCGTTGCTTGCCGACTGTTATTGGGCGTGCTCTGGATGAGTTGCCCAAGTCATTGGACGAAACGTATAACCGGACTTTACTTGGGATCGAGGAGGAGAAACAAGAATTTGCCCACAGGTTGCTCCCGTGCCTCACCGTCGCCGTTCGCCCACTTCATGTCGATGAACTTGCCGAGGTTCTTGCCATTCGCTTCGACCCCGGACAGCACCCTCAGTATCACGTGGGTTGGAAATTAGACGATGTGGAAGAAGCCGTGCTATCCACATGTTCCAGTCTAGTTTCCCTGGTAGATGTGGACGGATCGCCGGTGGTTCAGTTTTCCCATTTCTCGGTCAAAGAATTCTTGACATCAGACCGACTGGCCAAGTCAACAGAGGATCTTTCCCGCTTCCATGTTGTTCCCAACTCTGCACACACTATTCTTGCGCAGGTTTGCCTCAGTGTCCTCTTCCATCTTGGCGACCAGGTCGACAAGGATACCATCAAGAAGTTTCCACTTGCGCGGTATGCCGCACAACACTGGGTGGACCATGGCCAATTCGAGGATGTCTCGTCGAGGATCCAGGACGCAATGGAACGCTTGTTCGATGTGGACTCGCCATCGTTCGCGACATGGATTTGGATATATGACATCGACTACCCGTTCCGGCAACACATGTTCGAGGATCATCCACCACGGCCCGAGGTTTCCACATTATATTATGCAACACTTTGTGGATTCCGTAACCTTGTTGAACAGCTCATCAGCAATTATCGGGGGGACATCAACACGAGAGGAGGTCGGCATGGTTCGGCGGTGAATGCTGCACTTGCGAAGCAAACTGTGGAGATTGCGCTTCTGCTCCTTGGTCAGGGTGCAGACGTCAATCTCATGGACGTCAAAGGCCGCACTCCATTGTATGTAGCATCGACTCGCGGTCGTCGTGACCACGTTGAGTTATTACTCAAATACCACGCGAAGGTCGACTTACTGAACTCTCAGAGCTCCAAGTCTGCGTTGAGAGCGGCAGCACGGCTGGGAGAAGTTGAGATTGCACGGCTACTACTACACCATGGCGCATCTGTAGACTCCCGAGACAGTGAAGGCTGGACGCCATTGCAGTCAGCATCGCAATATGGACATCTAGACATTATGCAGTTGTTGATCCAGAGCGGCGCAGGTGTGGACACCCAAGATAATGAACGAGGGACACCATTGAAAACAGCATCGCGATATGGATATCTAGATACCGTGCGGCTGTTGATCCAGAGTGGGGCATCTGTGGACACCTCAGACAATGACGGCTCAACGGCATTGTTCGCAGCATCGCAATATGGACATCTAGATATCGTGCTGTTGTTGATCCAGAGCGGCGCAGCTGTGGACACCCAAGACAATGAAGGAGGGACACCATTGAAAACTGCGTCGCGGTATGGACAAACAGATACTGTGCGGTTGTTGATCCAGAGCGGCGCAGCTGTGGACATTCCAGACAACAAAGGCTGGACGCCGTTGATTGTGGCGTCCAGAAATGGTCATCTCCCTATTGCACAAGTGCTCATCGACCACGGCGCAGCCGTAAATGCTCAAGACACTGGCCTCTCTACCCCTTTACATCACGCATCAGCCGAGGGACACCTCAGCGTCGTGGAGCTGCTGATACAGCACCACGCGGATGTGTATAAACGGAACAAGGACCGGCAGGCACCCTTGGACCTCGCCGCTGCCGACGGGCGACTTGATATTGCGCGTTTGCTTCTTAAATCCTGGTCAGGCCTTAACTGTCAAGATCGTCATGGCTCGACCCCGTCGCACACAGCAGCGCAGAATGGTCATCTCAACTTGGTGAAATTCCTGGTCGAGTCGGGCGCGGATCTTAACATACGGAATGGAAAAAATCAGATCCCTTTGGAGGTGGCACTTGCAAGCAGGAAACGCGATGTCACGAGGTACCTAGCGAATCACATGGGTGTCACGGAACCTTGTGATGGCATGGACATTAACCCATTGGACAAGTCCCCAGATGACCTTGTTCCCGACGCTACTTTGGCGTCGGTCGGCATTGCCAAGCACAGACATCCCCATGGCAGGGCCACCCTGAGTTCGTTGCATGGCGCATGTATAAAGGGGAGTGTTAAGGATGTGCTATCATTCCTTGATCAAGGTGCCGACATCAATGGATGCACTGCAGACCACAGAACTGCATTGACTGTGGCATTGGCGAACAGAAAGTTCGAGGTGGCAAAAGTATTGATTAAGTGCGGTGCAGACGTGAATTGCCGAGACGAGACTGGCTGGGCCCCGTTGATGCTTGCATCCCGATATGGATATCGCCACATTGCGGAGTTGTTGCTTGATCACGGTGCTGATGTTAACGCAAAGCAAGAGGACCTTTGGACTGCACTGCATTTTGCGTCGTCAGAAGGTCATCTCGAGATCGTAAAGGTTCTTCTCGATAGAGGTGCAGATATTCATGCACGGAACATCAACGGTCGTACTCCATGTGGACTAGCAGGAGGGCGAGATATTGTACACCTACTATCAGGCGTGGAAGTTAAATCACCAGTGGTATGGATCCTTTCGTCCCCTTTCCCCCTTTCCTCATGATATCAACCCCATTTCTCTCAATTTAGTAACTTCCCGCCAAGTCAAACTAATAGGATTAAAATCAATGAAGCGAACAGATGTGTCTCTGGGCCTGCGGTGGATGTGGGTGATCGTGCGGCAGTCATTAGCCATGGTCAACGGTTTTATCGTTATAAGGTCATGCCAGGGCTGTCGGTGGGGGGAGGAAGTGTGGCAGGTTGGTGGCTATCGCAGTGCGGTAACATCGAAATAGTGTAGGTTCACATTATTGGAATGTCTAACTTGAAGCGTGTCAGAGATGTACAGCCTGATGGTGGCACGGTGTTTATTTAGTCACAAACCGTTCATGATCACTTCCCAAAGCAACCCATAGTTTCCTGAACGATGAAAATAGCCTGAGACACAGAACGAGTAATGATTAATGATGCCTCGTCAGTGGATTCACACCCAGACCGTGAATGGTTACGCACAACGCTGGAAATTACGAATAGTATGGAGGTCCAATATCGGGTCTAGATCCAATTATAGTTGGAGAAGGGGAGCCAAGAAAACAGGTTTCATCATACGTGGAAACCATAGGGTTGTTGGTCTGACCTTGACTGCGAGCGATGTTGGTGGATTAATGGGGCATGCCAGGACTCGTAAGTGGAGAACAATAGTCATTGAAGCGCAGACAATTCTACATAGGGCACCATCATTACCTCGACTCAACGATCACAAGGGCCATGAGAGTGTCAGATATATCATATGGAATAATGAGGGAAGATGCATACGGATGGCGCGATGCGGTAGTGATGCGGTCACGGGTGCAGCAAGCTTAGTAATGCGAGCAATTTGGCAGAATATTTTCGACTCGTTGCCACCATTACAGCAACAAACTTGAAGTAATTTACTTCTTTGACAATTGGATGTTCTGATGCGGGTCCGTGGCTGGTAACTAAAGGTCCAAGATGATCTGGGATGGGATACAGGGAATTGTCATACGCTCGTCCTCAGATGATGAGGCCGCTTAGCGTTCTGTCGACGAAACCGAATGAAACACACGCAAAATTGGATCTATTATCGAACATGATGGAGCCAACGTGCAGTAGCGGCGTATTACAACAGATAGGGGAGTGTACTCGTTCCGATCTCGACACAACGGCTCGCGGTATGATGGCCCAGACGCCCAGCTCTACTCCACGTTATACCAGACGAGTGACCCACGCCCCACAATCTCTCCAACCTACCACGAGTCGTAACACGATCAGACCACGTTCGACGAGACAGAGAGGGAAAAATAGGCGTAAAGAAAACGAAACGCACTTTGAAAATCCCATACGCTTCGAGAGCGTACACGCCAAGACGAGCATACTCTCCGCTCCTCACGACCTCACGCCAATAGCCGAGCGAGCGTGCGCGCGCCCACAGCGTTCCGTACGTCCCGAATACCGCGCCGAGCGACGTCGGCGGCCGGAGACGCTAGGCGGTGTAGACATGCTTGAGCACTTCGCGCGCCACGGCGAGGTTGTACTTGACCGGTTGTTGGTACGCTGGATACACGTCACATAAAACAAACAAAAAAACAAAAACAAAGCGAAGGGTCAGTTTGGCGGATTCGGAGAAAGGGATGAGGGGAGAAAGGACACGGACAGCCAAGAAGACCGGAGAGTCGGGCGCCGAATGGACCCAGTGCGCTGCGGGCGTATTCGCCGGCGCGCATGGCTGCGGCTGAGGCTGCGCCGAATGCCTCTTGGGCCTTTTTCTATGCGGCCTCTGACGACGACGATGTTGAACCGAACCGGCGGGGCACCTTCGGGTGACGTAGAGCTCGGAATGTTGTGGATTGCATGACTTTTTTTGTACTTGCCTTGGAAAGCAGAGGGTTTTTATAAGTTAGCTCTTTCTGAAGGAAGTGGGAAGGTTGGTGGGTGGGTGAGTGACGGGGTCGCGGCTGTCGTCTCAGAGCTCAGTGGTGGACTCGCTGTTGCTGACGAGGCCAACGAATTTTCGGGCGGGAACGGAGTCCGGCGTCCCGGCCGGCCGTTTGCGTTATCGTTATCGTTATCGATTCATGCATTTATGAGTGGTGAGTGTCCGTCCACGATCACAAGAAAGGAACGCAACACAGTAATTGTCGTCTCTTTCACCATCATCGCCCACAGATTTCTTTTAGAACGCCATTCTAATCGATGAGTCAACTCGAACCTGGCGTGCTCGAGGCGGCACGATACGGCAAGGACAAGGTCCGAGTATTTCGCGTTGTGCGCGATCCGGAGAGAAAGGTACACGATGTCGTCGAGTACAACGTTACCGTTCTGGTCGAGGGGGCGATTGAGACTAGGTGCGCACACGCTCCCATTCTTCCTGCGCTGCCAAATTCGTCGCGTACTCAAATATTTTGCTGTCTCTCCAGCTATACGCAATGGGACAATAGCGTCGTAGTTGCGACTGACTCGAGTGTGTCCCTTTTTCACTCAACCATCCCTCCCGCCTTCAAGGTCGGCCTATTGATAAACTTCCGTCAATACAGTGAAGAACATTACTAACTGTAAGGGGGTTCCTCGTCTTCTAACACCCTCTTTTCCCCGCCACCAACCCAACCATCAAACTAAAAATTGAGGGTTGACCCGGCCCGCATTTGTCTATGGATCGCAGATTTGGCCAAAGTATCGCCGCACGTGTTAGACCCGGCCCGATTCGCGCTACACCTCGCGGTGCACCTGCTCGCCCGGTACGCGCACCTCGGCGCCGCGTTCGTGACTGTAGAGCAGCTGCGCTGGGCGCGAATCGGGGCCGCAGCGTCCGGTGCTGGCGAGGAGGCAGTGGGACATAAGCACGCTTTCTGGCGTGACAGAGCGGAGAAGCGGTTTGTCGAGGTCGAAGTAGCGCGCAAGGGGGACGGAAACGGCGCGGTGGCGCGGGTGGCTGGCGGACTCCGTGACCTTCTCGGTGCGCGAAATGCCCCTTTATTTTTACGCCTTTCTGATGGTACACAGAAACACACCCCTCATCAAATGGATTTTTACGCCGCGTTGGTCGGCGTCTTTTTAAGGTGCTCAGGTCGACGGGATCGGCATTTAAGAAATTTGTGCGGAACGAGTACACGACGCTGGTCGAAGTAGTTGATCGGATCTTCTGCAACATGTGTGGATTTGAATTTACATACTGGGGAATGGCGGTGCGGCTTGCGCGGGACGAGAGGCAGCTTGATTTTGGGAGCCGAACCTTTGACAGGGGTAACTTAGTGTTAAGGAAGTGGATGGGTGGGAGGACGCCATGGTCGGGGCTTGGGCACGAGATCAGCGCGAGAGTGGTTGCCAACTTGCCGATAACGTCATCCTTTGTCAGGGTTCCGCTTCTAGATGAGTTCAACTTGTGTCATTGTGAGGATTCCCAAAGCGAACTGAACTTTACTGGGCTCTCAACACAGCCCCTCCTCCTTTTCCCGCACATATCACCATTTTACCATCCACATGCTCTCACCACGCCAATACACACGCACCGTTACTCCACCTATTCCTACATCCCCCTTCAATTGACATCCTCCGATGATTTACACCTCCTTGCATGGCTGCGCCCACACAAGAACTATCCTCGTAGCTGTCCTACTCTACCTCAGTCTTCCCCAATGACGCGGGGACCCAACCTCGACGTATGCCACATTAAGTCACCTTTGACGTACTATGGGCCTTCGGTGAGTCCTCGGAAACCGTCATTTTCGTTTTCAGGGGTTTCGACCAAGTCACGGTCTCCCTCACGTCGAGTTAGGGTGCGCTTGCCTTACGCTCAGAGCGCTTGTTAATTTTGCGTCCGTGTTACATTGCCAACGTTTATATCTTGTCGCTGCCTGTAATTTGGGTTGGTGCGCATACGAACATTCTCTGTTTCAGGTCCCCCTCGGCTCTGATAGCGTCTGGGTCTATGGTGGTCCGTCTTCTCCACCGGCATCACTACTATCCCGTTCGACCGATGTTCAACCCGGTTCCGAGTCAACCATATCTTTGTTTACCGCTGCGATACCTTCATCCGTATCTGCAGTACCTTGCACTGCGTTCCTATCCTCCTCCTCGACTCTTACTACCCCCCCCTACAACTGCCTCCACCCCGCCTTCTCTACTTCCTTCAGTCTCGTCTTCCGTCTTACCATCGCCTACATCGTCAACACCGATCAGCGGTGCGTCATCGTCCCGCGCCCATCATGCAGGTGTCATTACCGAGTCTGTTGGTTCCATCGTCGGCTCGCTCCTTACTACTCTCTGTCCTCATCTTCTTCGTGCGTCGAGGGCAACGCGACCAAGTCGCCCATAGCCGTGAGCCCCTCGATGGGTCAGTCATACGGATGTGGCAAGATGTCCACGAAAGTGACGATGCTCGAGATGCCGACCTCAGGGCAGTTACGCTCGCCTGACTATGCCTCTTCAAAGCAGTGGGGACGAACGTGACTCCTTTCTCCGTCGCTCCAGAGGTGCCTCCGATGGTGTCAGAGATTCGACACCCTCTGCCTGTCTCGTCGATGCGCCTCGCACTTCCCGCAATTCTTCTGGTCCCATTGGCATCGCGTTGGTTGATGAGGGTAAAGACAAGGTTCTATCACCGAGACAGCGACATATCATTTTGCGCGAACAGCTCGCCGAAATGTCTTCTGATTTACTCCAGGCTCCGACTTCTCCAAGTCCCACGAGGAGACTGACCTTGGTCCTAATACACCACTTCTACAACCTCCCACAGTTGTTACCAATGCCTCGCGTGGTTCTAGGAAGTCATTGCTAGCCAGCGAACGCCCGATGACACCAGGAAATGATCTCAAGTCTGCCCAGTTTTACACAGCACGGTGTATACAAGTCGGTCAAAGCGCAACGTCATTAAGTATCGGGATAGGCAATATTTTGCGGCGGAGCTGGCTCAATCCCAGACCACGCTCAGCGACTCTGATAACGCCATCGCCTTCCGTTGTCGGGAGACGGCCCACAGACAATGAACTGGAGGCTGGACGCAGTCTCGATATTTAACTGCGTTCGGAGATGGGCTATCGTCATCGCTCGTCCCATATCAGGTATGAGCGCTTTGACTTCAGCCTCTGCCAGGTCAGGAAATACCGTATTTTATGATGCCCAATTGCGCAAAGACTTGTCTTCTACGCCTTCACCGTACCCCACTTCCACAGGGCACAGCTTCGACAGGTCGCAGTGGCCCTGCTGGCCCTTCCCCTTTGTCTGCCGAATCAGTATGCGTTTCTGCCGAAGGCGAAGAACCACCGGAGTACGACCCTAGCCCACCGGGTGCTCCCAGGCCAGATGATGTGGTTGAGTATCTGGACATGCTGATCCCACGACCTACCTTACCGTTTGCGTCGGTCTCCTCTGGTATGCGGCTGCCCCCTCCCGGGCTTGGTGTCTCGGAGCCATCCCCGGCAGCTGCACCTTCCGATGTCAGCGTTACTATCAATATCGAATCGCTGGAAGAGGGGCCTCCTGCAGCTGGCGAGAGTCGGAGGTATAAGCGCATGGGCCACCGCGTACACCCTCTGGTCTGGTGGTGAGCGTGTCCTGTTTTTCTTTTCTATTTCTGCGCTAAAGTCCTAATTGTCTTCCTGACCCTCCACTATCGTGTACCCGCGTGAACAGACAGTACTAGTCTCTGAACAGGGTCCGCTATGCTCGATGCGATCACATGCCAGCACACATTCGGCACGGAGCCCGTCGGGATCCGCACCAGCGTCAAACTAGAATTCACAACATTCACGAGGTCTCACTGCCAGCAGTCTCAAGTCGCTCACACACCCCGGCTTGGTCTCTTCGACTGACCACTGTCTGGCTAGATCCAGTCCGGGTGAAGTGTCTCCTCCACTTTCCTCCACTCTCCTCCACTGGGTGTCACTTCACCTCTCCTCCGCCTCCCGGACTTGGCGAGCCAGCCCCGGCTGCACCACCGATTGCGCAGAGCGCGACAGTTACATCGACGACGACGCGAAGCAGCGTCACGACGCACACGTCGTTGACCGATCCGGTCACTGGTGAGGAGGTGCGCATCTCACATCCCGCATGGACAGGTGGACGTGAGGAGCCGGATATACGACTGCTGCCGCCAACCTGGGAGATGGACTATTAGAACCTAAACATGTTCCCTCAGTTACTGTAGAATGAGTGAACTTTTATTGTGTACCTAAACATGTTCTAAGTACAATCAGTGTACTGTAGGTGTGGAAGAATATCAATAAACTTACCCCTCAGTTACTGTAGAATGAGTGAACTGAGGGGAAGGGGGGAGCGTGCACATGCAACGTGATGAGGTCCCCAGTCACGTGCATACGTAGTATGGTATCGTGACCAACTCGTGATTACCATGCTCCAACACTCCTCCTCGATACCATACGAGTGTAGTACCATAATATCGTAAAAGTAAAATGTGCTGTCCTTGAGGGTGTATGGTATGAACGCGCAGATGCAAGAAAAGAACATATCGAAAAAATGTGGAAGTAAAGGAAAGAAGAAAGGGAAAGAAAGAAAAAGGGGCGGAGTAAGGTGCTCCTCCTCACCCAAGATGGACTCCTCCTCAATCAGTAGCGCCATCCTGATTCAGGGCGCAAATTCCGAGGTGAGAGTGTAAGTATTGGAATGCCGGACAGCTGAGTGACTTCGTGAGGATATCCGTGACATTTTCCGCCAATGGGACATGGAGGATCTGCAGTTCTCCAGTTCGTACTTGGTCACGTGTGTAGTGTAGTTTGACACAGAAGTGTTTGGTATTGGAATGCCATACACTGTCTTCGGACAGATGGATGGCAGCATCATTGTCGCAGAATATTGATGTGGGTGGGCACTTCTTAGGCCCAGATTTGAGTAGACCAAGCTCCTGGAGTAGCTGCTGCAAGAATATACCTTCCCATGCTGCTCCGTGCAGGGCGGTGTACTTGGAATAACAAGATGAGTCGGTTGGGTTATCACACTTCTTCGAGCACCAGGATATCATACCAGAGCCCAGTCCAAAGCAATAGGCTGCAATGGAGCAGCTAGTGTCAGGGCAATTAGCGAAGTCTGAGTTGGAGAAACCGGCCAGAGTATTGTCTGTTAGGCCGCCTAGTACCAGCTGTAGAGTGCAGGTATGAAGCTGAGGTATTTGTTGTTGATGTGGCACACAGGAGTGGGAGATGATGGGGGAAGATAGGATAGAATGGAGGATCAGGCGGTGATGATAGAGCAAGGAATAGCTCATACTCTCTTAGGAGCTCTTTATTGTTGCTCAGTGTCTTTCTTATATACTGTAGCTAGTGTAATGTTATGATAAATATGTTCTTGCGATCTCAGCGTGTGAGGGTGTGTGTGGGTGGAGTGCGTGGAGCACTTGCTCCCGGTTGCTTATGCAATTATCTTTCGTAACACTCCCCTTCAAACGGGTGCAAGTCCCATATCCTCTATGTGCTTTTTATGCTTTGGGCACAGTAACACTTTTGTTAATACGTCTGCTGTCTGTTCTGGATCTCAGCATGAATCGACGTTTATGGTTCCCTCTTGGATGAGATCTCAGACCCAATGCCAATGGATCACTATATGTTTCGATCTTTTGTGGAACTGAGGGTTTTTCGTCATCGCGATTGCCCCTTCGTTGTCCCCTAATACTAGTGTCAGAAGTTCTTTGGGTAATAGGCTGGGCTCATCATACAGGCTTCGTAACCAGCATGCTTTGCATGCGGATTCTGATAGTGTGACATATTCTGCCTCCGTTGAAGACAATGCTGTTGTGATCTGTTTCTTCAAGCACCAAGTTATTGCTCTGTCTGCTATGAGGAATATGTATCTGGTGATGGACTTATTGTTGTCTGCATTGCTGTATGCAGCGTCTGCATAGCCATACAAGTTTTTCTGTTGAGGATTGGTTTTATACACAATGCCATGGGATTGTGTCCCAGACAGATATCTTAGGATTTGCTTTATGGCCATATTGTGTTGCAGGCTTGGGTTCGCTGTGTACGACGCAAGTCTATTTACTGCGTATGATATGTCTGGCCGCATTGTATTTGCGATATACTGTAGTTCTCCGAGCAATCTCGCAAACAAGTTGCTTCGACTTCCATTCTTGCCTTCGGGGTTCGGTACAAGAGTGACATTCGGGTCTAATGGTGTGCTCACTGAATCTGAGCTGTCCAACCCTTCTTTTTGCAAGATCGTTTTGATGTATTGCTTGGACAAGATAGTGATTGAGTCCGGATTTGCGGTTATTTCTACACTGACGATCTTTGTGGGCTCTCTGATGTTGGTTACTTCCCACTCAGCTTCTATATCAGCTATTGTTCTGTCCCTTAATGCAATCGTTGTTGCAAGTATGAGTGTTAAGGGCCAAGGACCCTAAGGTGCGACATGCACGGGTTTGTATAACGGCGGCGGGACTTGTACTTCAAGGGATCGCAGGTAGCGAACACTGGCCCTTGGATGCGCTGGTATGACGGGTCTGCACGCGTGCAAGACACTGGTGGGGATAATGAAAGATGTAGAAGAGAGTCTCGACGATGCTCGAGACGACTTGCACGAAGTGCAGGCGAAAACTGAAGGCACTGTGGAAGCTACAACACTTGGGATTAAACCAAGTCAGGCTTAAGGCCCAACTCTAGGAAAACACAAGGGTTTATATACATGTGAGGAGGCTATATGACTAAGGCATGATATGACGAGTAGGTGTACTAGTAACGAGTCATAGCCCAAAAGATGGAGTCATATACTGCGGAACTGACTCACGCGTGAAGGTAACAAGAAAGGAGTCAATATGAGTTGTGAAACGAGGCTTATGAAGAAGGTATAGTAAGCGGGCCGAGAATCTGGAAGCGAGACTAAGGTAAGCGAATAGAGACGAGTCAGGGGTAGGGATTGGGTCATGTGAGGTCAGGTGAGGAGTATCAGGTGATGCGCAGGTGACTTGGGAGCAGGTTACTGGAATGGCATGTGACTGGTCATGTGGGTGGTCAGGTGACTAGTCAGGTGATTGGTCATGTGATTGGGTGGATGGGTGGTTGGTCACGTGATGGGAAAGGCTTAGTAAGCAGGTGGAAAATAAAAAATGCACCCTGTGTAGGCCCAAGAATGTAACAATGAGGATATCATCAACCCAAACTGTTATGATCGAGAAGTCATCCCCAACATGCCATATGTTATGATCCACCCCAATTTTTCTCATCCTTGTCGGACCCCCTCCTCATCACCCTATCCAACCCTCCACCTATGGTTAAGCGACCATTACCATTGAACCCATCACCCCTACCAGACCTGCCACCGCTACCGCCCAGTGAACCATCCAAACCATCATCACCCCTTGATCAGCCCCCAGTCAAGCCCCTCATCCCCGTCCCCTGGAACATCCATCGTCGGGAATACTCCTCAATGGAGATGTACCAAGAACCAACCCCAGTAGAGAACCCACTGGAAGACCCAGACAGTCCCATGGAGGACACGCCGCTCTTAGAGCCAGAACCATTCACTCCATATAAACCCGATATCCCTGGAGGCAACACGCACGCCTTGTCCCCAGAAGAGTCCCCCGTCATACCATGGCAAGAGTACCTTGCCCCAGATAGTCCTGTGTCCCGCAAGCACTCCCTGTCACCCACAAATCCCTCCTCAGCACCTATACGCCAACGTACCAGTAGAGAAGGCAGTTACCAGTCAATTACCCCTTCTGCCTCGTCGCCCATAGCTGGCACCTCGCCCCAGAGTCAGGGCTACCAGTCAACCTCTCCCAGAGGATCCGCAGACAATCCCTCATCCACGCAGAGCTCTGCAGACGACGCGGATAGCGACATGGCCCTTAATTGGGTCACCATCAATACGGACTACCTTAAAGGGTAGTTGCTTACGCTAGACGCCCATTAAACCAGAATGGGCACGCGGAGATCAGATCTCCTCGGATCAGCCTCAAACCTCGTGGTCGTCATCGCATCATGACGACGCTTCTCTTCTTGGAATGACCCGTCGCTATTGTTCAACCCTTAAGGATGGATTAGGCAACTTGTCAATCTGTCATTCGCTCTTGCTCATTCTCTATTGTTCTACTCATACAGACTGCAGCACTTATCTGCGGACCTTCATACGTCACAGACAGGCCCCTCTTGACCAGAACTACCTACCTTAGTGATAGTAGCACGTGCACCCGCCTGCCTGTATATAGGCGCCCTGTATTTCGACAGTCAAGCCCTAAGCTTGACTTGATTATCAATATCAACGTTCTTGAAAGCCTCCCTTGTGCCTCCCCTTTTACCCACTTGTTACATAAGCCACTCAGAGTCGTCTCTAGCAATACCAGAGACTTCTACTCCTTCAAAGTACTCGCCACCAGTTCACTCTTAGTACAAGTCGTACTATCAAGGCCCGTTGAAGCCTTAACACCATATGTAGACGCAGGGATCAGAAAACAATCGCTTGTATCCGTGTTTTGTCAATTTGGAATTGAATTCGATATTCCATTCACGCCCAGCTTGTTTCAAGCCGTATTGTTATGATCCACCCCAATTTTTCTCATCCTTGTCGGACCCCCTCCTTGTCACCCTATCCATGCCTAAGCGACCACTACCATTGAACCCATCACCCCTACCAGAGTTGCCACCGCTACCGCCCAGTGAACCATCCAAACCATCATCACCCCTTGATCAGCCCCCAGTTGAGCCCCTCGTCCCTGTCCCATGGAACATCCATCGTCGGGAATACTTCTCAATGAAGATGTACCAAGAGCCACCCCTAGTAGAGAACCCACTGGAAGACCCAGACAGTCCCATGGAGGATGCGCTGCCCTTAGAGCCAGAACCATTTGTTCCATATGAACCTGATGTCCCTGGAGGCAACACGCACGCCTTGTCCCCAGAAGAGTCCCCCATCATACCATGGCAAGAGTACCTTGCCCCGGATAGTCCTGTGTCCCTGAAACCGGCCTTAGGTGGTCGTCATTACTCATATGGTACAGCCTTTTTGGAGTCACTTATTGATCAATAGTAGTACTTAGTCATAGCATGTATCTGGCTTACTACGTCGTGATTAGTCGTACTTGTATCTCTAGTATAAAAGAGGCTCACTGCTGTCCCTAAGACGGCAAGTTGAATCTCCTGTCAATTCAACTCCCTTCTCTTCTCTTACATTTCTCTATAAGTGGGTACTAGGACGTTACTCTAGTGCGGGAACCACTTCTTCTATATCGACTACAACTTGACAACAAGCTATCCACACGTCATACCGTCAAGTTAGGACAGCTTACCTAACCCAACACTGAATCAGTGTTGCCCTCACTTTGTGGCGGTGACATTAGATTCAACTTTCTACATTCAAGACGGCTAGTAGCGCGTACGACGAGCTCTTAACCAAAGAGCAGATACTCGAAACCAAACTAAATTCCGGAATCGCATACAAAGCGCCTAACACTACCGGAACCAGAACCTACCCTATTCAATTGTTCTGCGACAATGACGACAAAGTTGTAAACAAACACGCTATACCAGTCTGCCTGTACAATGGAGTCTGGCACCAGATTGTACACGATTCTAACTCGGGATCACCTCGACTACTACAACCGTTAACCAGTATCCACATCTTTGACATCAAAGAAACCAGTACAAAACCAGAACCCAAGGAAAAGGATAAAAGTTTGGAGAGCAAATCAGCCAAAGAAAAAAAAGACTCAGATGACAAGTTAGCTAAGCAAACTGGGGGGCTCTCCATCGACAGTCGAATCAGGGATTCAGAAATACCCAAAGAACTCACCCCACGGAGAAATACCATCTCCCTTCCATGGCATACAAAGCTTTTGCCCATTTCACCAAAACTATCAACCATGGCTACTTCCTCTATCACGATCCAACAGCCTGCAGATACTCAACCACTCACTCAAGGGGGAGGAGATGGCTCAAGCTCTAAAGGAAAAGGCTCTGGAAGTGGCACTACTGGAACAGGAAGTACAACAACTACGGTTACTACTGGGACTGCAGCAAGCATTAATTCCAAACTCAAAGCCAGCCTTGGCCGATACTCCACTCCTGGAGGAGGACGATCAGGACTGCCCAGCAGAGGACCCCCAAGTGGAGGACCACCATCAGGAGGATCTGGAGGTCCGGGTGGCAATCCACCCGGAGTACCAGGACCTCCCGCACCAATACCCCCTGTCCAAGGCGGTCAACAACCCGTTGCACAAGCAGCTGATGTCAAATCTATGGGAGGACTGCCGCAAATCTTCACTGGAGATCGCCTTATCGCCGACAACTTCATCGAAGAAGTAAAAGGATACCTTCGACTCAATCAAGATGTAGCCGGCTACAACTCCCCAATCAAAAAGGTCGCCCTAACACTTACCCTCATGAAAGGACCTCAAGTAGCAGGATGGACCAGAGACATGGGAACCTGGTTGGACACCCTTGACCCCATCCTAGACAACATCCCCGATGTATGGGATCAATTTCTCTACAAATTTTCACAACAATTTCAAGATAGTCAAAGGGAAAACAGGGCCCAAGGTGAAATAGAATGCTGCACCATGAGGTTCCCAGAAATCGACGACTATATCGCCAGGTTCAAAGACCTGAGTCGTATCGCTGGTTACGATGCCAATAGTGGAGCCGTATTCCAGCTCTTCACTAAAGGGCTACCCGATGATATCCTCAAAGATGTATTAACCTCACCAACCCCAGTTATGTATGTCGATCTCAAAGATAAAGCAATTTCGGCCACCAGATCCAAGGTTTTAATTAACAACATACTCCGAGCCTGCAACCCAAACAAAGGGACTGGAGGATTCAACCGCAGGGTTTTTAATGCATTTCCACAACCTAATAACTTCCAAAGACCACGAACGTTCTTTAATCAAGGGAACCAAGGAGGCCAGGGAAATCAGGGAGGATTTATGCAACAACACGGACCTGGGTTCCACCAAGGACCACCCCCGATGCAATACAATTCCACTAATGCACCCTGCTGGATGAACAACATACCAGTGCCAATGGACTTAGGATGTACTAGAGCTCCAAATTGGCATGCGAACAATAGAGGATGTACGCAGGGAAATGCCACTGGTTTCGGACCAGCCCCTCGAAACAATACTACTGGGCCACCCCCAGGGAACACTAGCAACAATTGTTTTGAATGCAGACAGTCGGGCCATTATGCCAGGAATTGCCCCCGTCGTCACTGTCAAGGACAGGCCAAAGCAAACCTCATCGACTTCAACAAAGAATATGATAACTATGAGGGTTTTGAAAACCCAAGCTGCGTCGATGATATCAAACAACAGCTTAATGCTATGTCTCTTGACAAGAAAGCAAAGCTGGCAGAAGAAATGGGGGTTTCGGAGGATTTTCCCACAGCTTGATTAGATCAGCACTAATCAAGCAAAGTAGCAATGACAACGTGTATATATCAGCCTGAAAATCTATGACTGTTCGAATTTACACACATTCGATTGTGAAAAGAGCTGAAGCAATAGCCCTAGTCGACTCTGGGGCAACAGAAAACTTCATGAACCTAAGCTACGCTAAATGGCTAAAACTCCCTATCAAGAACCTGGACAAACCTCATCAACTATTCAATGTAGACGGAACTGAAAATAAAGCCGGAATGCTAAAACACTACACAGATATCGAGGTTCAAACAGGAACATCTAGAAATCAACTACGCTTCTTTCTGTCAGATTTGGGAGAACACAAAGCCATTCTAGGATATTCTTGGTTTGCTGCTGTACAACCCAAGATTGACTGGAAATGAGGATGGATCGACTCATCGCAACTTCCTATCATTCTCAGTGTCACGGACTGCCCCGCTTACCTAATTTCTCCTTTCCTATTTCGTTTTCTTGTTCCACTTCTGTCCGTGATCCCGGGCCGCTTTGCCCACTGTCTGCTTACTTATCGATGGACTGTTCTCGCGTTT
>Ga0307510_10000085_pt1 | contig 70352 bp, 60 predicted proteins | sample 12_EM_MG_FD_207224 | JGI IMG/M metagenome (GOLD analysis project Ga0307510, IMG submission 207224) | Populus trichocarpa ectomycorrhiza microbial communities from riparian zone in the Pacific Northwest, United States - 12_EM | ecosystem: Host-associated > Plants > Roots > Unclassified | place... | reverse complement strand
GGCACCTCCAACATCGGTCAGCTCAAATACGTCTACCGCAAGGGCCTGGCCCTGCGTTACGGCAAGACCATGCAGTGCATCGCCGGGATTCACTACAACTTCTCCCTGCCGGAAAAGCTCTGGCCGCTGCTGCGCGAGACCGAAGGGTTTGTCGGCACTGATCGCGATTTTCAGTCGTTTTCCTACATCGCGCTGATCCGTAATTTCCGTCGTTACAGCTGGCTGCTGATGTACCTGTTCGGTGCATCGCCTGCGCTGGACGCCGGTTTCCTGCGTGGTCGTTCGCATCAGCTGGAACAGCTCGATCCGGACACCTTGTATCTGCCGTACGCCACCAGCCTGCGCATGAGCGACCTCGGTTACCAGAGCAACGCCCAGGCCGGTCTGACCCCGTGCTACAACGATCTGGCGAGCTACACCGACAGCCTGCGCAAAGCCGTTGCGACACCGTACGCGCCGTACGTTGAAGTCGGCACGCACCAGGATGGTGAGTGGGTGCAACTCAACACCAACATCCTGCAGATCGAAAACGAGTACTACTCCAACATCCGCCCGAAACGCGTGACCTACACCGGCGAGCGGCCGATTCAGGCGCTGGTGGCCCGTGGCATTCAGTACGTCGAAGTGCGTTGCCTGGACATCAACCCGTTCCTGCCAATGGGCATCGACCTCACCGAGTCGCGCTTCCTCGACGCGTTCCTGCTGTATTGCGCGCTGAACGACAGTCCGCTGCTGACCAACACGTCGTGCGGCAACGCCACATCGAACTTCCTCAGCGTGGTCAAGGAAGGTCGTCGTCCGGGTCTGCAATTGCAGCGTGACGGTGAGTCGGTGGAGATGAAGACCTGGGCAGCCGAACTGCTGGAACAAATTGCTCCATTGGCGGCGTTGCTGGATCAGAGCCATGGCGGTGATGCGCACAGCAAGGCGCTGGATGCACAACTGGCCAAGGTCAACGACCCGTCCCTGACGCCATCCGCGCAAGTGCTGGCGGCGATGGCTGAGCACAAGGAAAGCTTTGCGCAGTTCTCGTTGCGCCAGAGCCAGGCGCATGCGGAGTTTTTCCGTAGCGAGCCTTTGGCGGCGGATGAGCAGGCGAAGTTTGAGGAGTTGGCGCGTACTTCTCTAGCGGCGCAGGCTGAGCTGGAGCAGAACGAGGTGGGGGATTTTGATGTGTTCGTTGGGTCGTATCAGGCGAGCATTCTCGCGATCAGCAACTAAAAGCCCCTCACCCTAACCCTCTCCCAGAGGGAGAGGGGACTGACCGTGTTGTCAGTTCGAGCTACACCGACCTGAACGACCAAGTCGAACTCAGGATTTGAAAAGCCCCCGATCTGCTCCCTTTCCCCCTCTCCCATTGGGAGAGGGCTGGGGTGAGGGGCTGGATCTCAATGACACAACTTTTCTCGAACACATCTCCCGCTTAGATTTTTCCGCTCATAAGCTCATTCTAAAAAGTTATTTATTTACCGATTCTTAGATCATTTAGTCTCCTTTCACGCCGACGCTCGGTCGCCTGATATGGAGCTGTTCAATGAAACTGAATTTCCCGCTTCGCCTGCTCGCCGTAGCCTCCTTGGCTGCCGCAAGTTTCCTGGCTCAGGCCGCCGACCTCACCGTCGCCTACCAAACCACTGTTGACCCGGCGAAAGTCGCTCAGGCCGACGGCGCTTACGAAAAAGCCACCAAAGCCGACATCGCCTGGCGCAAGTTCGATAACGGCGCCGACATCATCGCCGCCATCGCCTCCGGTGACGTGCAGATCGGCTACCTCGGCTCGAGCCCGCTGACTGCCGCGATTACCCGCAAAGTCCCGGTCGAAACCTTCCTCATCGCCACGCAGATCGGCGCCGCTGAAGCACTGGTCGCTCGCGACGGTTCCGGCATCAAGACCCCGCAGGATCTGATCGGCAAGAAAATCGCCGTGCCGTTCGTGTCCACCGGTCACTACAGCCTGCTCGCCGCGCTGAAACACTGGAACATCGATCCAGCGAAAGTCACCGTGCTCAACCTCGCGCCGCCAGCGATCATCGCGGCGTGGAAACGCGGTGACATCGACGCCACTTACGTGTGGGATCCGGCGCTGGGCGTGGCCAAGGAAAACGGCAAAGTACTGATCACTTCCGGCGAGCTGGCCAAGTTCGGCGCGCCGACTTTCGACGCGTGGATCGTGCGCAAGGACTTCGCCGAGAAGCATCCGGAAATCGTCACCGCCTTCGCCAAGGTCACCCTCGACGCCTACGCCGACTACCGCAAAGACCCGAAAGCCTGGCTCGCCAATCAGTCCAACGTCGACAAACTGGTGAAACTCTCCGGCGCCAAGGCCAGCGACATCCCATTGCTGCTGCAAGGCAACGTCTACCCGCTGGCAGCTGATCAGGTGGTTACTCTCGGCGCGCCGACCACCAAAGCCATCACTGACACCGCCGCGTTCCTCAAGGAGCAAGGCAAGGTCGAAGCCGTTCTGCCGGACTACGCGCCGTACGTCAGCGCCAAATTCATCACCAACTGATCGGGAGTTAACTGCGATGGCCTTGCTACAGCTGGAGCGCATCAGCGCACAGTACCCGGGCAGCCCGACACCGGTGCTGGCGGATATTTCTCTGACCCTGGGGCCTCAGCAATTGCTGGTCGCCCTCGGCCCGTCCGGCAGTGGCAAGACTTCGCTGTTGAACCTGATTGCCGGTTTCGTCGAACCGAGTGCCGGGCGCATCACCCTCGACGGCGTACCGGTCAAAGGCCCGAGCGCCGAACGTGGCGTGGTGTTCCAGGACGATGCTTTGCTGCCCTGGCAGGATGTGTTGGCCAATGTCGCGTTCGGTCTGGAACTGGCTGGTGTCGCCAAAGACAAGCGCGAAAAGATCGCCCGCGAAATGCTCGCACTGGTTGACCTCTCCGGTTTCGAAAGCCGTCGTATCTGGCAGCTTTCCGGTGGCCAGAAACAACGCGTCGGCCTCGCCCGCGCCCTCGCCGCTGATCCGCGCGTATTGCTGATGGACGAACCCTTCGGCGCCCTCGACGCGTTCACCCGCGAACAGATGCAGGAGTTATTACTGCAAGTCTGGCAGCGCACGGCCAAGCCGGTTTTCCTGATTACCCATGACATTGAAGAAGCGGTATTCCTCGCCACTGACCTGATTCTGCTCGCGCCGAATCCGGGGCAGATCGTGGAGCGTCTGCACTTGGACTTCGGTCAGCGTTACGCCGCCGGTGAGTCCGCCCGCGCGATCAAATCCGATCCTCGTTTTATCGAAACCCGCGAACACGTGCTGAGCAAAGTGTTCTCGCAACGCAGCGCCGGGCAACGGCAGGAGCGCGCATGAGCAGTTACGACGTTTCCTCGGCGGCGGTAAAACCCGCCACCGCGTCGGTGGCGATTCCGCTGCGCCGCAGCCTCAGTACACGCTGGATCAGCCTGCTGACGTTGTTCGCTTTGTTGGCCATCTGGTGGGCGGTGACTGCTACTGGATTGATCGAACCGCTGTTCCTGCCACCCTCCTCCGCCGTGCTGCAAAAGGGCTGGTTGCTGGCGACCACGGGCTATATGGATTCGACGTTGTGGCAGCACCTCGGCGCGAGCCTGAGCCGCATCGGTCTGGGCCTCGGTTTTGCGATTCTGACTGCCGTACCGGTGGGCATCGCGATCGGCGCCAACCGTATCGCCCGTGGCGTGCTCGATCCGCTGATCGAGTTCTACCGCCCTATTCCGCCGCTGGCTTATCTGCCGCTGATCGTGATCTGGTGCGGCATCGGCGAGTTGTCGAAAGTGCTGCTGATCTATCTGGCGATTTTCGCGCCGATTGCCATCGCTACTGCCACCGGCGTGCGCACGGTTGATCCAGCGAAATTGCGTGCGGCGCAGTCGTTGGGCGCGACGCGTTTGCAGCTGATTCGTCATGTGATTTTGCCGAGCGCGTTGCCGGACATTTTGACGGGCGTGCGCATTGGTCTGGGGGTTGGTTGGTCGACGCTAGTCGCGGCTGAACTGATCGCCGCTACCAGCGGTTTGGGCTTCATGGTGCAGTCGGCTGCGCAGTTCCTGGTCACCGACGTGGTGGTGCTGGGGATTCTGGTCATCGCCCTGATCGCCTTCGCCATGGAAATGGGCCTGCGCGCCCTGCAGCGCAAACTGGTGCCGTGGCACGGCCAGGCCCACTAAAGCATTTTTTGAATCACCCCCTGTAGGAGCTGCCGCAGGCAGCTCCTACAGGGGGGTGGTTATCCGGAATTTAAGAGAAAGACCATGAGCAGCCTCAACATCACCCCGTTAAGCTCGGCCCTAGGCGCGCAAATCAGCGGCGTCGACATTAGCCAGCCGTTGACCCTGGAACACCGCGACGCCATCGAACAGGCGCTGCTCAAGTATCAAGTGTTGTTCTTCCGCAACCAGCCAATCGAGCCTTCGCAACAGGCACGCTTCGCCGCCTATTTCGGCGACCTGCACATTCACCCGATCTACCCAAACGTACCGGAACAACCGGAAGTGCTGATTCTCGACACCGCCGTCACCGACGTGCGCGACAACGCGATCTGGCACACCGACGTGACCTTCCTGCCGACACCTGCGATGGGCGCGGTGCTCAGCGCCAAGTTGCTGCCGGAGTTTGGTGGCGACACGCTGTGGGCCAGCGGCATTGCCGCGTATGCAGCGCTGTCGGCGCCGCTGAAAGGCTTGCTGGAAGGGCTGACTGCAACTCACGATTTCACTCGTTCGTTTCCGCTGGAGCGCTATGGCAACACGCCTGAAGCATTGGCGCAGTGGGAAGAGGCGCGACGCAAGAATCCACCGCTGTCGCATCCGGTGATTCGTACGCATCCGGTCAGTGGACGGCGCGCGCTGTTCGTCAACGAAGGCTTCACGTCGAAGATCAATGAGCTGTCGGAAACCGAGAGCGAGGCGATTCTGAAGTTTCTGTTCGCCCATGCGACGCGGCCGGAGTTCACCATTCGCTGGCGTTGGCAGCAGGACGATATTGCGTTCTGGGATAACCGCGTGACGCAGCATTACGCGGTGGATGACTACCGGCCGGCGCGGCGGGTGATGCAGCGGGCGACGGTGTTGGGGGATGTGCCGTTTTTTCGTTGAGACGTTTTAAAGCCAAAAGCCCCTCACCCTAACCCTCCCGAAACGTCGGACCGCCCCGAGGGAGAGGGGACTGACCGAGGTGTTTGTACGAGCTACATCGACCTGAAATGTCGGGTTGAATTCAAGTTTTGAAAAGCATGAAGATCTGCTCCCTTTCCCCTCGCCCCCCTGGGGGAGAGGGCTGGGGTGAGGGGGTTGGATCTTGCTGACCCAACCCAATCTTCATCACTCCGCCGTCGAAGGCTTCTCCCACAGATTGATCCCGCCCTCTTGGGCAAACCGGTCAATCTCTGCCAACTCTTCAGCACTGAAACTCAAATTCTTCAACGCCCCGACGTTCTCGATAATCTGCTCCGGCCGGCTCGCACCAATCAGCGCCGACGTCACCCGAGGATCGCGCAGCGTCCACGCCAACGCCAATTGCGCCAGACTCTGACCACGACGCTTGGCAATTTCATTCAACGCCCGTACATGAGCAATGTTGGCCTCGGACAGGTGCGAAGCCTGCAACGAACCACCGCCCGGACGATTGACCCGCGCATCCGCCGGCACGCCATTGAGGTATTTGTCGGTGAGCAGACCTTGCGCCAACGGGGTGAACGCGATCACGCCGGTGCCGAGTTCATCGGTGGTATCCAGCAGATCTTTTTCCACCCAGCGATTGAGCAGGTTGTACGCCGGTTGGTGGATCAAAAGCGGCACTTTCCACTCTTTCAACAGCGCCGCGATCTCACGGGTTTTCACCCCCGAGTACGACGAGATACCGATGTACAACGCCTTGCCCTGCTGCACGGCTGTAGCCAGGGCGCTGGCGGTTTCTTCCAGTGGGGTGTCCGGGTCGAAGCGGTGGGAATAGAAGATATCCACATAGTCCAGACCGAGGCGTTGCAGGCTCTGGTCGAGGCTGGCCAGCACGTATTTGCGCGAGCCACCGCCCTGACCGTAAGGGCCGGGCCACATATCCCAACCGGCCTTGCTGGAGATGATCAGTTCGTCGCGGTACTGCTTGAAGTCTTCGCGCAGCAGACGACCGAAATTGATCTCGGCGCTGCCATACGGCGGGCCGTAATTGTTGGCCAGGTCGAAGTGGTTGATACCCAGATCAAACGCTGTGCGCAGCAAGGCGCGCTGGGTGTCGATCGGCGTGCTGTCGCCGAAGTTGTGCCACAGGCCCAACGACAGCGCCGGCAGCACCAGACCGCTGCGCCCGACGCGGCGGTAAGGGATGGAGTCGTAGCGGTTTTCGGCAGCGGTGTAAGTCATCGAATCCTCTCTTGTCTGTCTTGAAATGGGTGTCGACTTCATCGCTGGCAGGCTAGCTCCCGCATTGGAATGCAGTCTCCTGTGGGAGCTAGCCCTGCTAGCGATTGGGCGTTACAAAAATCTGTTGCCGGGTCGAGCGAGACCAAGGTTCTCGCGCAAGGTTCGACCCTCATACTCCGTTCTGAACAACCCACGCCGTTGCAGTTCCGGGACCACGCCATTGGCGAAGTCTTCGAGACCGCCCGGCAAGTGGGGTACCAGCACGTTGAAGCCGTCCGCCGCGCCCTGTTCGAACCACTCCTGCAAGCGATCAGCGATCTGCTCCGGCGTACCAACCAGGCTGTAATGCCCACGCCCGCCGGCTATCTTGCGACCGAGCTCGGCAAGGCTCAGGTTCTCCCGCCCCGCCAATTCCGTCAGCAATTTCTGCCGGCTCTGCTGACCGTTTTCCGTCAGCGGCAAGTCCGGCAACGGCCCGTCCAGCGGGTACTTCGACAAATCGAAGTTACCCAGCATACGCCCAAGCAAGGCAACGCCAACCTCGGGTTCGACTAATTGCTGAAACGTTTCACATTTTTCCTGTGCTTCGGCTTCGCTGCCGCCGACCACGACAAAAACCCCGGGCATGATTTTCAGCGAATCGGCGCTGCGCCCGTACTTGGGCAGACGTCCCTTGAGGTCGGCGTAAAACGCTTGGGCACTGGCCAGCGAATTCTGTGCGGTGAACACCACTTCAGCGGTTTGCGCCGCCAATTCGCGCCCGGTTTCCGAAGAGCCAGCCTGAACAATCACCGGTTGCCCCTGCGGCGAACGCGCAACGTTCAGCGGACCTTTGACCCTGAAGTGTTCACCAACGTGATCCAGCACATGCAGTTTCGACGGGTCGTAATACGCCCCACTGGCCTTGTCGCGCGCAAACGCATCATCCTCCCAACTGTCCCAAAGCCCGGTCACTACCTGATGAAATTCGCGCGCACGGCTGTAGCGTTCGGCATGGCCGATATGCTCATCACGACCAAAATTCAGCGCCTCGGCAGCATTGTCCGAGGTCACCAGATTCCACCCCGCACGGCCACCGGAAAGGTGATCGAGCGAAGCGAATTTGCGCGCCACGTGATACGGCTCGTTGTAGCTGGTGGTCGCCGTGGCGATAAGGCCGATGTGCTCGGTCACCGCACTCAAGGCCGCGAGCAACGTCAGCGGTTCAAAATGATCCGACCGCGCCATACGACTGGCGATGTCCTGAGTCGGCGCGGCGACGCTGTCAGCGACAAACAACGCATCGAACTTCGCCGCCTCGGCAATCTGCGCCAGTTGTTTGTAGTGGGTGAAATCCAGGCCGGCGTTGGCCGGCACCTCCGGATGACGCCACGCCGCGACGTGGTGCCCGGTGGCCATGAGAAACGCGCCGAGTTTCAACTGTCTGCTCATCTCAAAAATCCTTGCGCAGTTGCACGCCGAAGTAGCGCTCGTCATCCCGTGGCACAGCGCGGTAGATGTAGTTGCCGCCGCTGGCGAGCAATGGCGAATAGGACTTGTCGGTGAGGTTCTTGCCCAGCAGCGCGACGCGCCAGCCGTTGCTGTAATCGGCCAGAGCGACGCTGGCGTTCCACAGGCCGTAGGCGCCCTGCTTGGTGTCGGGATTCTGGCTGATGTCGTACTGCACTTCGCTCTGCCAGCTGTAGTCGGTGCCGAGTTCGATATCCAGACCGTTATCCAGCGGGATGCTGTAGTCGGCGCGCACGTAGCTTTTCCAGTCCGGGCTGAACGGCAGCGGTTTGCCGTTAACGTTGCACGACGCCGCCGCGCCCGCCGGGCAGGCGAATTCGTCGATGCGCGCGCGGGTGTAAGCCAGCGCTCCGGACAGCTTCAATTGCTGAGTGGCCTGCAAGGCGTAATCGAGTTCGACGCCTTCGGTGCTGACACTGCCGGCGTTGATCAGACGCGTCACAACCTGGCCGGCGACGGTGTCGAAGAAGTTCGCCTGATAGTTGTCGTACTCGCTGTGAAATACCGCGAGATTGGTGGTCAGGCGATTGTTCCAGGAAGTGGCTTTGATGCCCGCCTCCCAAGTGTTGGAGGTCTCCGGCTTAAGCGCCTCGGTGTCGCGCGGCTGCATGTTGAAGAACACGTTGTAGGCCGGGCCTTTGTAACCGCGCGAATAGGTCAGATACGTAGTGACGGCGTCGCTCAAGTCGTACTGCACACCGAGGCGGCCGGACCAGCCGTCTTCGTCGACAGAACCTGAGCTGCTGGTCGCCGGCTGGATACCGCTGACCGTGGTCGCGGAGGTCGAAACGCGGCGGTGATCGTATTCGAGATCATCGTGGGTGTAGCGCAGGCCGGCGATGCCGCGAAAGTCCGACGTGAAGTTCAGTGTGCTCTCCCCGAACACCGCATAGCTGTCGCTGCTGGTGCTGTAATCAGCGACGCCGCGATCGGTGCGCGTGGTCGTTGTCAGCGTGCGCTGATAGGTCTCGTCGTCCTTGCCGTGCATGTAGAACAGACCGCCGACGTATTCGAGGAACTCGCCCTTCGGCGAGGCCAGACGCAACTCTTGCGAGTATTGATCGAAGGCCAGATCGCCCTTGTCCGCGGTGCCGGGGAACGCGGCTGTCACGGTACCGAGACGGTCACCATCCTGATACTGGGTGTTGTCCCAGCCGCGCCATGCGGTGATCGACGTCAGTGTGTAATCGCCCAGTTGCCAGTCGAGTTGGCCGGACAGGCCTTTGTTGATGTCCTCAACGTGTGAGCGGGTGTCGGTGTTGATGTCACGGTTGTGGCTGCTCGCATTGACCAGGCTCAGCGCATTGGCGAAGGCCGGGGTCAGCGACTTGCTGACAACGCCATTGGGACCGTCGTCGTGGGACTGCATGTAGTCGGCAATCAGGGTGAAGGTGACGTCTTCATTCGGGGTGAATTCGAATTTGCCGCGCACGCCACGATGGTTGTAGCCGTTGACCTCTTGACCGTTGTGTTGGTTGTCGACGTTGCCGTCGTAGGTGCCGAACAGCGTGCTGATCGAGCCTTTCAGCGTGTCCGGTATCAGGCTGCCGCCAATGCCGAAACGGGTGCGGCTTTCGTTGCCGCTGTAATACGACTGATCGATGTAACCGTGAGTCTCGGCGGTGGGTGCCTTGCTGGTGATGTTGAGTACACCGGCCGAAGCGTTTTTGCCAAACAGCGTGCCTTGCGGACCACGCAATACTTCGACGCGTTCCAGATCCAGCAGATCGAGCGTGGACTGCCCCGGCCGCGCATACACCACGCCATCGATCACCGTCGCCACGGTCGGCTCGACGCCAGGCGAGGTGGAAATCGTACCGACGCCGCGCACGAATAACGAGGTGTCCTTGTTCGATGCGCCGGTGCGGAAATTCAGCGACGGCACTTGCTGGACGATACTGGCCACGCCGTTGCGGTTGTCGCGCTCAAGCTGTTCGCCGTCGATCACCGAGACCGCCACCGGCACTTTTTGCAGCGACTCTTCGCGGCGCGTGGCAGTGACGGTCACGGATTTGAGCGTCGGCTCTTGATCACTGCTCTCGGCAGCGAATGCGTTGGGCAACGGCAGTGCCGCCAACCCCGTGAATAACCAGCCGGCAGCGCGAATCGACTGCGCCAGTGTGTGTGTCGCCCCAGGAATGTTGTGCATGTTTGCCCGCTCGAAATTGGCCCTTAACCGCTGCCGTTCTGCGACGACAGCGCCTGAATCGGTGTCTTGGGCATTCGCTCGAGCGAGTAGCAGACAGCGCGCTTTGTTAGCGCTACCATCAACAGTATTGGCAAGCAGCACATAGAGCGTCCAATACTGAAAAATTACTTTTATATGCGATTTGGTTTTTAAGAAGGATCGAGCCTTGAGCGAAGAAAAACCCCGCAAACGCCGTGGCGCCGGACGCGTGACCTTGAATGCTGTGGCACGTGAGGCTGGGGTTTCGGCGATTACCGTGTCGCGCTATTTCAATCAGCCCGAACAGGTTTCGCCCGAGCGCCGCGAGCGGATTGCGACGGTGGTGGCGGAGTTGGGTTACGTACCGAATCTGGTGGCCGGCGGATTGGCTTCGGCGCGGGGCAAAATCGTCGGCATGGTCATCCCGAACATCTCCGGGCCGATCTTCGCCAATACCATTCAGGGTTTCAGCGATACGCTTAGTCGCCATGGCTATCAGCTGTTGCTGGCGTCGAGTTACTTCAGTACCGAGCAGGAAGAAAACGCCGTGCGCGCGTTTCTCGGCTGGTCGCCGGCGGCGCTGGTGCTGACCAGTCACTTTCACAGTGCCGGCACGGAAAAGATGATCGCCGAAGCGGATATTCCGGTGATTGAAACCTGGGATTACCAGCCGGATCGTGAGCCGATGCAGATCGGCTTTTCGCATTTTGAAGTGGGCGTGACGGCCGCCAGATATCTACTCGGAAAAGGCTACCAACGTATCGCCTTCGTGCAGAACAGCGCTGCGGGCGACTTCAGCGCACTGGAGCGCCGCGACGGTTACGCGGCGACCTTGCGCGAATCCGGCTTGGATCCTTGGGTCTTCGCCCCTGACGCTGATCGCGCACCATTCGAGGCCGGCAAACAGGCGATGGACGCCCTGATGAGCGCCTCACCGCGCCCCGACGCGATCATCTTCGCCAACGACAACCTCGCCGCCGGCGGCCTGCTCGCCGGGCAACGCGCGGGTTTGAAAATCCCAGAAGACTGTGCCGTTCTCGGCTTCGGCGATTACCCGTTCGCCGAGATGCTGCTGCCCAGCCTGAGCACCATCAAACCACCGGCACTGGAGATCGGCGTACTGGCTGCAACCCGCGTACTGGAAAGCCTTGGCGTGTTGCCGAGCGACGAGGTGCAGCGGCTGAATCTGTTGCAGTGCCAAGTGATCGAACGGGAAAGCATCTGAGGAATATGGCAGAGACTGGATTGGCTATGCTCTTAAAGAACACCGAGGTGGCCCTTTCGCGAGCAGGCTCGCTCCCACAGGGATTTCCTGTGTACATGAAATTTATGTCCAGCCGAGTTTCATTGTGGGAGCGAGCCTGCTCGCGAAGGGGCTCTTCCCGGCACTGCACCTCCATCAGGCAGAACGCCCCATGCACACCGCCATCATCATTTTCTTCGGCCTGGTCCTGCTCGCGCTGATGCTCTACATCGGCGAGCGCATCGGTTTCAGCCGCCAGACCATGGCCTACGGCTTCGCCGCCCTGTGGCTGGCATTGACGGTGATTAATGGCACGGTGGGAGTGGTGCATGCCGGCCAGTCCGTGGGTTCGGAAATAGCGATTGGCAGTGCGGTATTCGGCGTGCCGATGGCGGCAATGGTGTTGTTCATGGTGCTGAGCGCCGAGTCCTGAGCAGACCCGGCGCCCAACCGCCGATCAACGCACCAGATGCAGGAATTGCATATGGCGTTCGTACTGATCGAGGATATCGTTGATGATCTGCTCTTTGGTGTAACCGACCAGATCGTAGTCCTGACTGCCCTCGCTCAAATGCACTTCGGCGCGGTAGTAGCGACGATTGTTGAGCTGCTTCGAGCCCATCCCGCCACGCGCGAACGACGGTGTGAAGTAACCGCGCATCTGTACCTGATAGATGAACGGATGCGCATCACCATGGCCGATTTCCAGGCTGACGCTGTCATTCGCCGGATCCGGCTGGGTGACCACGTTGAGGCCTTTCTCGACGAACACCGCCGTCACTTCTTCAATCGCCGGACGCACCGTGGTGTCCATGAAGCGGTACACCTCGTCCCGCGACGGGAAGTGCACAGCCTGACTCAAGCGCTGGCGCCAGCCGCCCGTGCCGCGCCGCGAACCGGAGACCGGTGCCAGCGAATGCAACTGCGCGATCTGCTTCTGCGACTCCAGATAGAACGCCTTGTGCAGGCCCCACATCATCAGCAACAGAATCAGCGAGAACGGCAACGACGTCAGCACCACCGCCGATTTCAACGCATCGATGCTGCCGGAGAACAGCAGCGCACTGGTGATCAGCGCGGTCATCGCGCCCCAGAACACCCGCAGCCATTTCGGCCCGTCTTCGTCCGGGGTGCCGCCCTTGGCCGACAGCGTCGAGAGCACCACGGTGCCGGAGTCGGCAGAGGTGACGAAGAATACGAAGCTGATAAACACCGTCACGGCGATGACGGTTTTGCTCCATGGATACGTTTCCAGCAGCAAGTAAATACTCATCGACGGGTTGTCGAGGGCCGACATGCCCAGCGCGCTCATGCCGTGATTGAGCACCTGATCGATTGCGCTGTTGCCGAAAATCGACATCCACGCGAGGGTGAAACCGAGCGGAATCAACAACACACCGAAAACGAATTCGCGGATGGTGCGGCCACGGGAAATCCGTGCGATGAACAGGCCCACAAATGGCGACCATGCAATCCACCAGGCCCAGTAGAACACTGTCCAGCCACCGAGCCAGTCGCTCGGTTTGTCGTAGGCGTAGAGGTCGAAACTCTTCATCGGCAAGGCGCCGAGGTAGTCGCCCAAGTTCTGGATCAGGGTGTTGAGCAGGTGCTGGGTGGGACCGGCGAACAACACGAACAGCAGCAGCGCACAGGCCAGCAGCATGTTGATGTCGGACATCACCCGCACGCCTTTATCGACGCCGGAGACGGCCACGATGATCGCCGCGCCCATCATCAGCGTGATCAGGCCGACCTGAATCCACTGGGTGTGCGCGATACCGAACAGGTAGTCGAGACCGGAGTTGAGGTGCAGTACCCCAAAACCCATGTCGGCACCCAGACCGAACACCGTGGCGATGATGCCGAAGCCATCCACCGCGTAACCGATCGGGCCGTTGATGCGTTTGCCGATCAGCGGATACAGCGCCGACCGCAGGGCCAGCGGCAGGTTGTGGCGGTAAGCGAAATAGGCCAGCGCCATGCCGACGAAGGCAAACACGCCCCAGCCATGCAGGCCCCAGTGCAGAAACAGAATCTGCATGGCCTGACGCGCCGCATCCGCGGTGCCCGCCTCGCCTTGCGGCGGCTGCAGCATGTGGGTCAGCGGTTCAGAGACGCAGAAGAAGAACAGCGTGATGCTGATCCCGGCGGCGAACAGCATGCCGGCCCAGGACAGGTAACTGAATTCGGGCTCGTCGTGGTCGGCACCGAGTTTTATCTTGCCGTAGCCGGATAAGGCGGTGACCACCACGAAGACCAGATACAGGGTCATCGCGAGCATGTAATACCAGCCGACCGTATTGGCCGCCCAGTTTTGCGCTTCCAGCAGCCAGGCGCCGGCCTGCTCAGGCATGGCGATAACAACGAGACCAAACAGCAGAATGACCGTCGCGGCGAAGTAGAACACCGGCGGATTCATGCGCACCAGACCGCTGGCGGGGGTAGACGATGCACTCATGAAACGTGCACCTCGAGGGGTTGAAACGTGGCTGAAATGATCGGACTCAGCAAAGGCAAGCCTCCTGTTGTGAGCGGGCAGCGAACCACCGGTTTAACTTGAATGAACGTTCAAGTTAAACATGGATGGGGTGGTAAGGACTAATCGTACGGCTAGGCGGTAGTTTTCCTACGCTAGCTCAAGGATGGGTATGACGTGGGTTTGAGGGTATTCGTTCAATAGCCCCTCACCCTAGCCCTCTCCCGGAGGGAGAGGGGACTGATTGGGGGATATTGGGGAGATACGCCGACATGATCCTGCTGTACCGAATCTATCATCGACTCGGTGTTTCAGGTCGATGTATGACGCAAGACACCTCGGTCGGCGCCCTCTCCCTCCGGGAGAGGGCTGGGCGGGCGGCGTTCCGATGAGGGTTTGCTTTGCCCCCTACTTCTGCGTCCCGTCATCATGCTGCAAATTCGCCTGAGTCAGATTGCACCCCGCCGGCACACTGCGCGTCAGCCAGACATTGCCGCCAATGGTCGACCCCTTGCCAATGGTGATCCGCCCGAGAATCGTCGCCCCGGCATAAATCACCACATCATCTTCAACGATCGGATGACGCGGATGACCTTTCTGCAACTGCCCGTCTTCATCCGCCGGGAAGCGTTTGGCGCCCAACGTCACGGCCTGATAAATCCTCACGCGCTCACCAATGATCGCGGTCTCGCCGATCACCACACCCGTGCCGTGATCGATAAAGAAACTACGGCCGATCTGCGCGCCCGGATGGATATCGATACCGGTCGCCGAATGGGCGATTTCCGCGCTGATCCGCGCCAGCAGCGGCAGCCCGGCACGATACAAATGATGAGCGAGGCGATGGTGAATCACCGCCAGAATCCCCGGATAGCACAGCAGCACTTCATCAACACTGCGCGCTGCCGGATCACCGTGATAGGCCGCCAACACATCGCTGTCGAGCAGCGCGCGCAGGCCCGGTAAAGCCAAGGCAAAATCCTGCACGATCTGAATGGCGCGGGCCTCGACTTCAGTATCGGCCTGCGCGCTGTGGCGGGCAACGTAACGCAGCTCCAGACGGGTCTGCGCCAGCAGCGCATTCAACGCCACATCAAGGGTGTGGCCGACGTAAAAGTCTTCGCTTTCTTCACGCAGATCCACTGGCCCCAGACGCATCGGGAACAACGCCCCACACAGTGCTTCGAGAATCTCCGCCATCGCCGCCCGCGACGGCAACTCGCGACCACCCTGCTCGCCGGACGCCCGGCCGTTCTGTGCCCGCCACTGATCCCGCGCGCTGCGCAGTTGACTGACGATGGTCTGCAATTGCCAATGGCTGGAACGCTCGCTCACGGTAAAGACTCCTCACGGGCGGCCGGACTGTCTGGCCGCGTCAACGGCGACTACTTTACGGCATGGTCGCGAGAGCGAATTAAGAACCGATAGTGCTGGCCTCAGTTCATTTGGCTATAAGCGATTCACGGTTGCCCCTGCAAAAGCCCGTGCCTATAGTCCTTTCATCTTTCTCCTCCAGTACGGACTCATGATCAAACAACAGCTGGACCGCTTTAACCGTCTCGACCTGCTCGGCCACCCGACGCCGCTGGAAAAACTCGAACGCCTGTCCGCCTGGCTCGGCCGCGAGGTGTACATCAAGCGTGATGACCTGACGCCGCTGGCCATGGGCGGCAACAAGCTGCGCAAGCTCGAATACCTCGCTGCCGACGCTCTCGCGCAAGGCGCCGATACGCTGATCACCGCCGGCGCGCTGCAATCGAACCACGTTCGCCAGACCGCCGCACTCGCCGCCAAATTGGGCCTAGGTTGCGTGGCGCTGCTGGAAAATCCGCTGGGCACTGACGACAGCAACTACACCGGCAACGGCAATCGCCTGCTGCTGGATCTGTTCGACACCAAGGTCGAACTGGTCGACAACCTCGACAACGCCGACGACCAACTGGCCGCCCTCGCCGCACGTCTGCGCAGCAACGGCAAGAAGCCATATCTGGTGCCAATCGGCGGCTCCAATGCCCTCGGCGCGCTCGGTTACGTGCGTGCCGGTCTGGAACTGGCCGAGCAGATCAAGGACACCGGTCTGGATTTCGCTGCAGTGGTACTCGCCTCGGGCAGTGCCGGAACGCACAGCGGTCTGGCCTTGGCGTTGAGCGAAGTATTGCCCCGATTGCCGGTGATTGGTGTGACCGTTTCGCGCAGTGAAGAAGACCAGCAGCCGAAGGTTCAGGGCCTTGCCGAACGTACGGCGGACCTGCTCGGCGTCGAGCTGCCGGCCAGTTTCAAGGTTGAGCTGTGGGACGAATATTTCGGCCCGCGTTATGGCGAGCCGAATGCCGGGACGTTGGCGGCGGTGAAGTTGCTGGCGAGTCAGGAAGCGCTGTTGCTCGATCCGGTGTACACCGGCAAGGCAATGGCGGGCTTGCTCGATGGCATCGGACGTCAGCGTTTTGATGAAGGCCCGATCATTTTCTTGCACACCGGCGGCGCGCCGGCGTTATTCGCCTACAAGGATTTCCTCTGAGAGATCGCTGATCGTTCCCACGCTCTGCGTGGGAATGCAGCCCGGGACGCTCCGCGTCCCTTTGAGCGCTGGAACGCGGAGCGTCCCTAGAGGCATTACCACGCAGAGCGTGGGAAAGATCTTAATATTCAAATTAGATCTAACAGATTAAATATTAAGTATTTTCAAGTCTAAAGCAGACATCTTATAGTCTCGCCGCAAGCGAATTTCGCGCAAGACGCATAAGCTGCTTTAGGGCACGATAACGCAGGCGCACGAATCACAAATTCGCCAACTTTCCTTAAGCGTCTTCCATAAGAAAACACAGGGGCTTGTCATGAATTTTTCCGCACTACGTCGCAATCTGCTGGTGGGTTCGCTAGGCCTGGCGCTGAGCGCCGGTCTGATCGGCCAGGCAGTGGCCGGTGAGCAGCTGCAACAGATCAAGGACAAAGGCGTTATCAACGTCGGCCTGGAAGGCACTTACCCTCCGTTCAGTTTCGTCGATGCCGACGGCAAGCTGTCCGGTTTCGAAGTCGAGTTGTCCGAAGCGCTGGCGCAAAAACTCGGCGTCAAAGCCAAGATTCAGCCGACCAAGTGGGACGGCATCCTCGCGGCGCTGGAATCCAAGCGTCTGGACGTCGTGGTCAACCAGGTGACCATCTCCGACGAGCGCAAAAAGAAGTATGACTTCTCCGAGCCGTACACCGTTTCCGGGATTCAGGCGCTGGTGCTGAAGAGCAAAGAAGCTGCACTGAACATCAAGACTGCCAATGACCTGTCCGGTAAAAAAGTCGGTGTAGGCCTGGGCACCAACTACGAACAGTGGGTCCGCGCCAACGTGCCGGGCGCTGACGTACGCACCTACGACGATGATCCGACCAAGTTCGCCGACCTGAACAATGGCCGCACCGACGCCATCCTGATCGACCGTCTGGCCGCACTTGAGTACGCCAAGAAAGCGCCGAAAACCGTCGCTGCCGGCGAAGCCTTCTCCCGCCAGGAAGCCGGTGTTGCCCTGCGTAAAGGCGAGCCTGAACTACTGGCCGCCGTGAACAAGGCCCTCGACGAACTGCGTGCCGACGGCACCCTTGCGAAGCTGTCCACGAAGTACTTCAACGCTGACGTCACTAAATAATGGAAGAAGCTTTCCAACTCGCACTGGACTCCGCGCCCTTTCTGCTCAAGGGCGCGTATTACACGGTAGTCCTCAGCCTCGGCGGGATGTTCTTCGGCTTGCTGCTGGGCTTCGGCCTGGCATTGATGCGCCTGTCGCGCTTCAAATCGGTCAGTTGGCTGGCGCGCATCTACGTGTCGTTCTTTCGCGGCACGCCGTTGCTGGTGCAGCTGTTCGTGATCTATTACGGCTTGCCGCAATTGGGTCTCGAACTGGATCCGCTGCCAGCGGCGCTGATCGGCTTCTCGCTGAACATGGCCGCTTACGCCTGTGAAATTCTGCGCGCCGCGATCGGCTCGATCGAACGTGGCCAGTGGGAAGCCGCCGCGAGCATCGGCATGACCCGCGCGCAAACCCTGCGCCGGGCCATCCTCCCGCAGGCGATGCGCACGGCGTTGCCGCCGCTGGGCAACAGCTTCATTTCGCTGGTCAAGGACACGGCACTGGCCGCCACCATTCAGGTGCCGGAGCTGTTCCGTCAGGCGCAATTGATTACCGCCCGGACTTTTGAAGTCTTCACCATGTATCTTGCCGCCGCGCTGATCTACTGGATTCTGGCCACAGTGCTTTCGCACTTTCAGAACAAGTTGGAAGAGCGGGTCAATCGGCACGACCAGGAGTCCTGACGATGATTGTCGTGGAAAAACTGACCAAGCAATTCAAGGGTCAGGTCGTGCTCAACGGCATCGACCTCGAGGTCAAGGAAGGCGAAGTCGTCGCGATCATCGGCCCCAGCGGTTCGGGGAAAACGACGTTTCTGCGTTGCCTGAATTTTCTTGAACAACCCACCAGCGGCCGGATCAAGGTCGGCGATATCGAGATCGATACCAGCCGCCCGCTGAACCAGCAGCAAAGCCTGGTGCGCAACCTGCGCCAGCACGTGGGCTTCGTGTTCCAGAACTTCAACCTGTTCCCCCATCGCACCGCTTTGGAAAACGTCATCGAAGGCCCGATCGTGGTCAAGAAGATGCCACGCGATGCCGCCATTGTCCTGGGCAAAAAGCTCATGGCCAAGGTGGGTCTCGCCGGCAAGGAAGATGCTTATCCTCGTCGTCTCTCCGGCGGTCAGCAACAGCGCGTGGCGATTGCCCGGGCGCTAGCGATGGAGCCGGAAGTGATCCTGTTCGACGAACCGACTTCAGCGCTCGACCCGGAGTTGGTCGGCGAAGTGCTGGCGACCATCCGTGGCCTTGCGGAAGAGAAACGCACCATGGTGATCGTCACCCACGAAATGGGTTTTGCTCGCGATGTGGCCAACCGTGTGGTGTTTTTCGACAAAGGCGTGATCGTTGAACAAGGCGAAGCCAAAGCATTGTTCGCCAACCCGAAAGAAGAACGCACTAAACAGTTTCTCAGCAAGTTTCTGAATCACGCCTGAGTACTTTTTATCGCTGCATCGGAAACTTCCACGGATGGAAGTTACCTTCAACAAACACCAGCTTTATCCCTTCAGACAAAACATATTCGATGCGCTACATATATATGTTCTGCAACAGATAATGCCCGCCTGCTACCCGCTCCACCCGGCATGACAGCGCTCGAATAAATCCAAGCAAAAAACGCAAAAAAACCGTTAGTTCCGTGGCTCATTTCGTCTTGGCGCTTAGGCATCAGGCCTCAACAGCGTAGGAAGATTCTGATTAATTCGTAATTCACGAATTAACTAACATCATCTATTGACACCCCATCCCGCAGACTCTTATCTAGTCGCCAACCGGCACCACTTAGTTTAACCAACCCGTATTCAACTTGAATAAAAGTTCAAAGCTTTATTGCCAGTTTATTCACGCCTTTTGTTCTTCCAGAAACGGACTTCGCTGCAAGGCTTCAAGGAGAGAAATCGATGACCCGAACTTCGCATACCCCCGAACTGGCAGCGCCGACCGTGGCGCCCGCGCAAAAAACCGGCATCAATCTGGCCGCCGCCGCCCATCTGGTGGTCGAGGTGTCACCCTATCCCGACATGGATAGCGGAGACCTGATCGAACTGTTCTGGAACAAATGCTATGTCGCCTCCAGGGTGCTGACAGCGGATGACGTCGGCACGGCAATCAGCCTTCGGGTGCCGGAAAGCTTCATCGCCAACGGCACGACGCGCATTCACTACCGGGTGATGCAGGTCGGTCAGGGGCCGGCGTTATCGGCGGCGACGCGCGTGCAGGTCAAACTGGACTGCCCCGGCGGGCAACCTTCAGCGCTGAGCGGAGACGAAAACCAGCAACTGGCCCCCGTGACCATCCCCGACACCATTCGCCGTCAGGGGGTGAATCCAAACCAGATCAAACGCGGCGTACCGCTGACCATCGAGCCCTACCTGAACATGGCCGAAGATGACGCCATTACCTTACGCTGGGGCGATGTACGCATGGACCTGGCACCGATCACCGCCGCGGATATCGGGCTGCCCATTCAAGTCTGGGTGCCTCCCTCGGTGATTGTCGAAGCGGGCGAAGATCTGCGGCTGGACGTGACGTACTGCATTCTCGATCGGGTCGGCAACAACTCGCGCTGGGCGCCGCCAAGAACGTTGAAGATCGGTTGTGCAAACCCTTATCTGAAAGTGCCCCTCAGGCCAAAACTCATGGCTGCCGAATCGCGTAAAGATTGATCCTCTTCAGCGGATAAGGGGCCCCCGGCCCCCTTACCCGAAAATTCTTAACCAACCTGACCATCACCCCTTCTATACATATTCCTAAAAGTTAGTTTATTTAATATTTATACACGCTTAGGGTATATGAACCGGACCACCGGACATTCTTTCGTTCGCCGCACTTTTGCGGCGTTTTTCATGAGATGTGAGGTAGGTAGTATGGTCCGGAACACAATCACCCCAGTGCAGATCGCCAGGGCATTGCGTGCAGCCAAGGAGCGGCACTGATGTCCAGTCTGGCAGATGCAAACGTCCAGTCGGATCTGGACATCGCCCCACTGTTGTTGTCCGCGCAGGTCTTGCGCAACGACGCCCAAGCCATCAAGGCTGCCCATGAACTGGCGCAAGTCGCCCGCGTGCAGGCCGCCAAACGCGACCGCCAGCGCAAGTTGCCGTGGTCGGAAATCGAACAGTTCACCCGCAGCGGATTAGGCAGCATCGCCATCCCGCGCGAATACGGTGGCCCGCAGGTTTCCTTCGTCACTTTGGCCGAAGTGTTCGCGATCATCTCCGCCGCCGACCCGGCGTTGGGGCAGATTCCGCAGAACCAGTTCGGCATTATCAATCTGGTACTCGGCAGCGCGACCGAGGAGCAGAAGAAACAGCTGTTCCAGAGCGTTCTGGAAGGCTGGCGCATCGGCAATGCCGGCCCGGAACGCGGCACCAAAAACACCCTGGAGCTGAAAGCGCGAATCACCGCCGACGGTGATGATTACGTGATCAACGGCCAGAAGTTTTATTCCACCGGTGCGCTGTTTGCGCATTGGGTGGCGGTCAAGGCGCTCAACGATGACGGCAAGCAAGTGCTGGCCTTTGTCCGTCGCGGCACGCCGGGTTTGCGCATCGTTGATGACTGGTCGGGTTTCGGTCAGCGCACCACCGCCAGCGGCACGATTCTGCTGAACAACGTGCGTGTCGAATCGAGCCTGGTGGTCGACAACTGGAAGATCAACGAAACCCCTAACACCCAAGGCGCGGTGTCGCAGTTGATTCAAGCCGCGATCGACGCCGGCATCGCCCGTGGCGCCATTGATGACGCTATCGAGTTCGTCAAAACCCGCGCACGGCCGTGGATCGACGCCAAGGTTGATCGCGCCAGCGATGACCTCTATGTGATCGCTGACATCGGCAAACTGAAAATCGAACTGCACGCCGCCGAAGCGCTGCTGCGCAAGGCCGGCAAAGTGCTTGATCAAGTGCACGCCGCGCCGCTCACTGCCGAGTCTGCCGCCCGCGCTTCGATCGCCGTGGCCGAAGCAAAAGTGCTGACCACCGAGATTTCCTTGCTCGCCAGCGAAAAGCTGTTCGAACTGGCCGGCAGCCGCGCGACCCTCGCCGAATTCAACCTCGACCGTCACTGGCGCAACGCCCGCGTGCACACGCTGCACGACCCGGTGCGCTGGAAATATCACGCGGTCGGCGCCTATCGCCTCAACGGCACTTTACCGGCTCGCCATTCCTGGATCTGAGACGACCAGACATCTGGAGAAAAACATGACGCTATCCCATCACGTCGCGGTCATCACCAGCGATGAGCAAGCGCTGATCGTCGCCAGCGATCTGGCCGAAGATTTCAAACGCGACAGCGCCCTGCGCGACCGTGAACGTCGCTTGCCACTGCCGGAACTCGATGTATTTTCCCGCTCCGGTCTATGGGGCATCAGCGTGCCCAGGGAATACGGCGGCGCTGGCGTGTCCAACGTAACTTTGGCCAAAGTCATTGCCCTGATCGCCCAGGCCGACGGCTCGCTCGGGCAGATTCCGCAGAACCATTTCTACGCACTGGAAGTGCTGCGCGTAAACGGCAGCCACGCACAAAAACAACGGCTGTACGCCGAGGTTCTCGCCGGCCAACGCTTCGGCAATGCCTTGGCAGAACTGGGCACCAAAACCGCCCACGACCGCGTCACCAGCCTCAAGCGCGCCGGTGACGGCTATCGCATCAACGGTCGCAAGTTCTATGCGACAGGCGCGATTTACGCACAGCGTATTCCTACTTCTGTGGTGGATGAAAACGGCGTGCAGCAACTGGCCTTCGTCCCGCGTGACAGCAAGGGCCTGACGGTGATCGACGACTGGAGCGGCTTTGGCCAGCGCACCACTGGCAGCGGTTCTGTGGTGTTCGAAGATGTATTCGTTGCCGCCGAAGACGTGCTGCCGTTTCAAAGTGCCTTCGAACGCCCGACCACTGTCGGCCCGTTAGCGCAGATCCTTCACGCCGCCATCGACACCGGCATCGCGCGCGCCGCTTATGAAGACGCGCTGCATTTTGTGCGCAGCAAAACCCGGCCATGGATCGATTCCGGCAACGACAAAGCCACCGAAGATCCACTGACACTGAAGAGCTTCGGCCATTTGAGCATTCGCTTGCACGCCACCGAAGCCTTGCTCGAACGTGCCGGCGAATTCCTTGACGCCGCGCAAGCCGAGACCAACGCAGAAACCGTCGCCGCCGCTTCGATTGCCGTCGCCGAAGCACGGGCGATCAGCACTGAAATCTCTTTGGCCGCCGGCAGCACGCTGTTCGAACTGGCCGGCAGCCAGGCGACCCTGATCGAACATGGCCTCGACCGTCACTGGCGCAACGCCCGCGTGCACACCTTGCACGACCCGGTGCGCTGGAAATATCACGCGGTGGGCAACTACTACCTGAATGACGAAAACCCTCCGTTGCGAGGGACGATCTGATGAGCGCGGCGAAAAAGAAGATCCTGCTGAATGCGTTCAACATGAACTGCATTGGCCACATCAACCATGGCCTGTGGACGCATCCGCGCGACACCTCGACGCGCTACAACACCCTCGAATACTGGACGGAACTGGCGCAATTGCTGGAGCGCGGGCTGTTCGACGGACTGTTCATCGCCGACATCGTCGGTGTGTACGACGTCTATCAGAACTCGGTCGACGTGACGCTGAAAGAGTCGATCCAGTTGCCGGTCAACGATCCGTTGTTACTGGTTTCAGCGATGGCTGCCGTGACCAGAAATCTTGGTTTCGGTCTGACCGCGAATCTCACTTATGAGCCGCCGTATCTGTTCGCCCGACGCATGTCGACGCTCGATCATTTGAGCCGTGGTCGTGTTGGCTGGAACATCGTCACCGGTTATCTCGACAGCGCCGCCAAAGCCATGGGCCTCAGCGAACAGGTGGAACACGACCGTCGCTACGATCAGGCCGACGAGTATCTGGAGGTGCTCTACAAACTCTGGGAAGGCAGCTGGGAAAACGGCGCAGTGCTCAACGACCGCGAGCAGCGGATCTACGCCAACCCGGAAAAAGTGCACAAGGTCGAGCACAAAGGCGAGTTCTATCAGGTCGAGGGTTATCACCTCTGCGAGCCTTCGCCACAGCGTACGCCAGTGCTGTTTCAAGCAGGCAGTTCCGAACGCGGTTTGCTCTTCGCCGGACGCCATGCCGAGTGCGTGTTCATCAGCGGTCAGAACAAACCGTCGACCAAAGTTCAGGTCGACAAGGTCCGCGCCAGCGCCGTTGAAGCGGGCCGCAATCCCGAGGACATCAAGGTGTTCATGGGCCTCAACGTGATCGTTGGCGCGACCGAAGAGGCGGCATGGGCCAAACACGCCGAATACCTGAGTTACGCCAGCGCCGAGGCCGGCGTGGCGCATTTTTCCGCGTCGACCGGCATCGATTTTTCTCAGTACGAGATTGACGAACCGATCCAGTACGTGAAGAGCAACGCGATTCAGTCGGCCACCAAAAACCTGCAGAACAACGACTGGACCCGGCGCAAATTGCTCGATCAGCACGCCCTCGGTGGCCGCTACATCACCGTCGTCGGCTCGCCTGAGCAAGTCGCGGATGAGCTGGAATCGTGGATCGCCGAGACTGGCCTCGATGGTTTCAACCTGACGCGGATTGTTACGCCGGAGAGCTATGTCGACTTTATTGAGCTGGTGATTCCGGAGTTGCAGCGGCGCGGGTCGTACAAGACCGCGTACGACAGTGGCAGCTTGCGCGAGAAGCTGTTTCACGGTGCGGCGCAGTTGCCCGTGCAACACACCGGCGCAGCGTTCCGCCGCTAAAAGCATCGCTGGCAAGCCAGCTCCCACAAGGGTTTGTGGCGTTCACAAAACCTGTGGGAGCTGGCTTGCCAGCGATGAAGCCCGACCCGACACCACAAAATTAATGCACTGACTGGAAAAACCATCATGACCAAAAAACGCCTGTCCCACCCAGTCAAAGCACTGGCCCTGGCCCTCGGCCTGTTCAGCTCGGCAGTCTTCGCCGCCGACGCCCCGTTGAAAATAGGCACCACCGCCGCCTTCGCCATCCCGCTGGAAGCCGCCGTCGAAGAAGCCTCCAAACAAGGCCTGAAAGTCGAACTGGTGGAGTTCACCGACTGGATCGCGCCGAACGTCAGCCTCGCCGCCGGCGACATCGACGTGAACTACTTCCAGCACATCCCGTTCCTCGAAAACGCCAAAGCCGCGTCGGGTTTTGATCTGGTGCCGTTCGCGCCAGGGATCATCAACAACGTCGGTCTCTATTCGAAAAAATACAAAAGCTTCGATGAGCTGCCAGAAGGCGCCAGCGTCGCCATCGCCAACGATCCGATCAATAGCGGCCGTGGTTTGCAGCTGCTGGCCAAGGCCGGTTTGATCACCCTGAAACCGGGCGTTGGCTACAAGGCCACCGAAGACGATATCGTCGCCAACCCGAAGAAAATCAAAATCCTCCAGATTGAAGCCGTGCAATTGGTACGCGCCTACGACGACGCCGATCTGGTTCAGGGTTACCCCGCCTACATCCGTTTGGCGAAGACCTTCGATGCAGGTTCGGCACTGCTGTTCGACGGCCTCGACCACAAGGAATACGTGATCCAGTTCGTCATCCAGCCGAAGAGCAAAACCGATCCGCGCCTGATCAAATTCGTCGACATCTACCAGCATTCGCCGGCCGTTCGCGCTGCGCTGGATAAGGCCCACGGCAAGCTGTATCAAGCCGGTTGGGAAAGCTGAGCATGACGGCCGCGATCCAACGGCGACTGGAAACTCCAGAGCCACACACTGCTGAAAAAACCGAGCTGCACCCCGAGTTGAATCGCGCCCACGTACGTTTTATCGGCCTGGGCAAAACCTACAACGGCCGGCAAGGCCCGGTCGCCGCGTTGCAGGGCATCGATCTGGCAATTCAGCGCGGTGAAGTGTTCGGCATCATCGGCCGCAGCGGCGCCGGCAAGTCGTCGCTGATTCGCACGATCAATCGTCTGGAACAACCGACCTCAGGACGGGTGTTGATCGATCAGGTCGATATTGGCGGGTTCGATGAAGACCGTCTGGTTGCTCTGCGCCGGCGCATCGGCATGATCTTTCAGCACTTCAATCTGATGTCAGCCAAGACCGTTTGGCAGAACGTTGAATTGCCGCTGAAAGTCGCGGGGGTGCCGAAAGAACAACGCGAGAAAAAGGTCCGCGAACTGCTCGAACTGGTTGGCCTGCAGGAAAAGCACAAAGCCTATCCGGCGCAACTTTCCGGTGGGCAGAAACAGCGTGTCGGCATCGCCCGCGCGCTGGTGCATGACCCGGATATTCTGCTCTGCGACGAAGCCACTTCGGCGCTCGATCCAGAGACCACCCAGTCGATCCTCGGCCTGCTTCGCGAAATCAATAAACGCCTGGGCCTGACCATCGTTCTGATCACTCACGAGATGGCAGTGATCCGCGAAATCTGCGACCGCGTTGTCGTGCTTGAGCACGGGCGGGTTGTCGAGCAAGGCCCGGTCTGGGAAGTGTTCGGTAATCCGCAGCACGAAGTCAGCCAAACCTTGCTGGCGCCGCTGCAACACGCGTTACCGGAAGAATTGCAAAGTTGCTTGCACACGCTGCCGCCCTCCTCCAACGCCGCTGTGGTGCTGCGCCTGCAATTCACCGGCAGTGCCAGCGACGAGCCGGATCTGGGCGCACTGTTCGCCGCGCTCGGCGGGCGGGTGAAATTGCTTCAGGGCGGCGTCGAACGGATTCAGGGTCACGCGCTGGGGCAACTGTTGTTGGCTGTCAGCGACTCAGCGTTCAGCGCCGAACAATTGCGCGAGCGCGCCGCACCGTGGGCGCAACGCGTGGAGGTATTGGGTTATGTGGTTTGATCGCTTGCTGCAGGGCTTTATCGATACGTTTCTGATGGTCGGCGTATCTTCGCTGATCGCGCTGCTGGTGGGGATTCCCATGGCGGTGATTCTGGTCACCAGCGACAAGGGCGGGATCTACGAAGCGCCGGTGTTGAACCGTGCCTTGGGCGCGTTCGTGAATCTGTTCCGCTCGATCCCGTTTCTGATTCTGATGGTCGCGCTGATTCCATTTACCCGGTTGATTGTCGGTACCACCTACGGTGTCTGGGCTGCCGTCGTGCCGCTGACGATTGCCGCCACGCCGTTCTTTGCACGGATTGCTGAAGTGAGTTTGCGCGAGGTTGATCATGGTTTGATCGAGGCTGCGCAGGCGATGGGCTGCCGGCGTTGGCATATCGTCTGGCATGTGCTGTTGCCGGAGGCGCTGCCAGGGATTGTCGGCGGTTTCACCATTACGCTGGTGACGATGATCAACTCGTCGGCCATGGCCGGGGCGATTGGCGCGGGTGGGTTGGGGGATATCGCCTATCGCTATGGGTATCAGCGCTTTGACAGCCAGATCATGCTGACGGTGATTGTGTTGCTGGTGGCGTTGGTGGCGGTGATCCAGTTGGGTGGGGACCGGTTGGCGCGGGGGTTGAACAAGCGCTGAGCTCATCCGGAATCATGCCGCGCCTCTGAAACCGCTTTCGCGAGCAGGCTCGCTCCCACATTTGGAATGCGTTCCCCTGTGGGAGCGAGCCTGCTCGCGAATGGCTGCGCAGCAGCCCCGAACTCGATGGCGTATATTCGGCAAATCCCAATTGCCCGCGTATCCCCACCATGAAGCAGACCCCCAACGATCTCGAACAGATCACCACCACCACCCTCGGCCACTACAACTCGGTGGCTGAAGATTTCCGTGAAGGCACCCGCGACCACGATGTCAGCCAGAACATCGATGCGCTGCTGCGGCATATTCAAGGTGTGGCGCCGTTCACGGTTCTGGATTTCGGCTGCGGGCCGGGGCGGGATTTGCAGACGTTTACGCGTATGGGGCACATCGCCGTGGGTCTCGACGGTTCCCAAGAGTTTGCGCGAATGGCCCGTGAGGACAGTGGTTGCGAGGTGCTGCAACAGGACTTTCTGAAACTCGATCTGCCGGCTGAACGCTTCGACGGAATCTTCGCCAATGCGGTGCTGTTTCATGTGCCATTGCAGGAATTGCCACGGGTTTTGCAACAGCTGCGCGATACCTTGAAACCGGGCGGTGTGCTGTTCAGCTCTAACCCGCGCGGGGATAACCGCGAGGGCTGGAACGGGCCGCGCTATGGCTCGTATCACGATCTGGAGGCATGGCGCGGGCTGCTTGCCCGCGCCGGATTCGTCGAACTTGAACACTACTTCCGTCCCGCAGGCCTGCCGCGCGAACAGCAGCCGTGGTTGGCCAGCGTCTGGCGCAAAGTCTGAGTCAGGGAGTTGCCTGCACCCGGTAGTGGCTGACGGTACCTTCCGGCAGCAGCAGCGTGATGCTCTCGCCGGGCAGGGTCCGGCCGTCCACTTCACGCGGGGCTGGATCGAAGTTGGCCAGCAGCCGAGTGCCGTCTTCAAATGAAGTCTGCTGCACCTGCCGATCCCCGCTCAGCCATTGAAAACCGGTCAACGCCTGCGTCGCTAGGCGCTCATGCAGCGGACGGAAAAATGCATCCTGACGAGCCATCAGCGGCAGTCGCTGCGCCAGCGTTGCCGCACTCAGGTGGTACAGCGGCGGCACGTTGTACAGCAATTGCGTCAGTTCGTTTTCCACCCTTGCGTTGCCTGGTTTAAGGCTGTCGAACAACCAGTGATGGGTGGTGATGAGCGAACCGTGGAACACCGCTTGATAAAGCGGCAAACGGCTGGCCGGGTCAAAGTGTATGCGCCGCAACCGTTCCTTTATTGGCACGGATTTGAAGAACAGGGCCGGTTGCTCCGGCGGAAACCACTTGCCGACAAAATATTCGGAATCCGGGTTTTTACTCATGTCGGCATCGCCCCAACCGATCACCGGTGTCTGCATGCCATGAGCGAACAGTACGCCTTGGGCCGTCGTTGCATTGCCGTCTTCTGAGCCGCTGGGCAATTGCAGCACTTCATTGATCCAGCGCGACGCCGCGACATTGCCTTCGGCGTTCTGTGCCTGTGTCATTGGGGCGTCCGCACGGTAGCTGTCGAACACCATGCCTGTGGCGTAGGCGTCGAGAAACCAGCTGTTGAAACCAGCGGCGACGCTGACCGCTTTGACCCGTTGCTCCAACAAAGGGCGCACGCAACGCGGGTCGGTGTAATGACCCGACTGCTGAAAGCCGCTTTTCATCGTGCGATCTTCCAGCAAGATGGCGCACTCACGGTAAGCCGTGTCACCCAGATGTGCGGTGGTCCAGTCTGGATTCTCATCCCGCCTCAGCGCGGTCTCGTAAGAGTCATACGGTGCAAGCAGATACCCCGCCTGCACGCCCGCGCGAACCGCCTCGGGATGCCAGAGGCCGCCCCCCCAGCCCTCGCCAAGCCCCAACCACAGGCGCGGCAGCCCAGCGTTCTGCAATCGCTCAATCGTATCCAGCGACAAAGTGCTGCCCCATTGCTCGGAATTGGCTGTCACGGCACCCGCGAACTCGCGGGCCAGTTGCCCGCGCAAGGCAACATAACCGTTGGCCAGTGCTTGCATGTCCGGCACCGCGCGGGCTTGCCAGGTTTTGCGCGCCTGAGTGTTCAGCGCGTGATTGAGGCTGCGCAGCAGCACGTCTTGCTGATAACGATCGAGCACCGTTTCGGTGGCCAGCAACTGCAAGCCTTCGCGATCCATGCCTTCGCGCAATGCGCCGGCAAGGCGGCTCGGGCCGCGCAACTTGCCAAGCAACGCCGGCCAGTTACGCACATCCTTTTGCCCCAGCAGATCGTTACCCCACACGTAGACATGACTGGCGCCCAACAGCTTTCGCGACGCCGGTGTTTTCTCAAGCTTGCTGCTCAGGCTTTCGTAACGGCCGGTGTCGATCAGCCATTGCCGGTAGCGTTTGGCGCCGGCCAGCGGGTCGGCGTCACCCAAAAACAGGCTGAACGTCAGCGGTGTCGACGGCTTGAGTGAGGTGAATTGGTGGCGCACCGACAAAGCCAGCGAATCGCCTTCAGCGTTGAACTGCAGTTGTTTGTTAAAGGGATTGGTCAGCAACCAGCTGAGGCTGAATCCCTCATGCTCGACACCCCAGATCGGCAGACTCATGTCCTGAGTGGCATTGAGCACCCCTTGACGCACCAGAAACGCCTGCCACACCGGATCGCCGCGCGGCACATAATGCCCCTCGGCCAAGGGCCAGATCAGGGCCTTGCCCATGGCATTGCCGGGCTGGCGCAAGAACTCAAGTTCAGCCGGGGCGCGTGCGGTGATCGAGAACGTCAGGTCGCGTTGATCGAGATCAACGCTGAGTGACCAGGCGCCATCGTTCCATTGCCAGTCGACGCGATTGTCGCGTTGCACCAGGTTGCTGACCCTGTGCGCGGCGACACCCGTCGATGCCTGTACAGTCGCGCCGTTGGCCGGGGTGACTCGCACGGCGAGGGTTGCGGGGTCGAGTTGTACGCGCCACAGCGGGTTCACCAAAAGGATGTCGGCCAGCGATGAGGGCGACAGGCACAGGCCGGCCAATAACAGCAGTTGGCGCAGCCAGCAAGTGACAGTCGACATCAGGCGTCCCTCCTCCAAATGGAGGAAGGACGGTAACGCAAGGCATCACAGTTGTAAGTCAGACCTTTCCCAAAGGTGTAACAAACGCACTCAGCGGGTCGATGACGAAGCGTCCTTCTTCGGCTCGCGAATCTTGTACCAGGCCACATACAGCGCCGGCAGGAACAGCAGCGTCAGCAACGTCGCCACCACAATCCCGCCGATCATCGCGTACGCCATCGGTCCCCAGAACACTTCCCGGGCAATCGGGATCATGCCCATGCTCGCCGCTGCCGCGGTCAACAGGATCGGCCGACGCCGATGCTCAGTCGCCTCCACCACCGCATCCCACGGTGCATAGCCCTTCTTCTCGAACTCATCGATCTGCGTCACCAGAATCACCGAGTTACGGATGATGATGCCGATCAGCGCGAGAATCCCCAGAATCGCCACAAAGCCCATCGGCGTACCGGTCGGCACCAGCGCCAGCACCACGCCGATCAGCCCCAGCGGCGCGACACTCGCCACCAGGAACATCTTCTGCACGCTGTGCAACTGGATCATCAGAAAGGTCGCCATCAAAAACAGCATCAACGGCAAGACCTTGGCAATCGGCCCCTGCGCCTTGCCGCTTTCCTCGACCGTACCGCCGGTGGCGACCTTGTAGCCGACCGGCAATTTGTCAGCGAAGGCATCAATCGACGGCTTGAGGATTTTCACCAGATCGGTCGGCTGGATCTCGTCGCGCACCGAAGCCTTGATGGTGATGGTCGGCAAACGGTCGCGACGCCACACCAGCGGCTGTTCCAGCTCATAGCGCACAGTGGCGAACGCCAGTAACGGAATCGATGTGCCGTTGGGTGTAACGATCTGCAGATTCTGCAGGGTTTCCGGCGTACCGCGCTCCGAATTCACCGCCCGGCCGACCACATTGATCAGATAGATGTCGTCGTTGACCTGGGTCAAAGGCGCGCCGCTGACGATGCTGTTCATCAGGTTCGCCACGTCTTCGGAGGACAACCCCAGCTGCCGCGCCTTGTCCTGCGCGATGTCGATGCGCAGGACTTTGCCCGGCTCGTTCCAGTCGTAAATGATCTCGCCGATGTGCGGGTTCTTGTCCAGCTCGGTGGCGAGGTCGATGGCGTGTTTGCGCACTTGATCGATGTCCTTGCCGCTGACCCGGTACTGGATCGGACGCCCCACCGGCGGGCCCATTTCCAGCGCCTGGACGTAACTGCCGATGCCGACGAAGTCTTTGTGCAAGCGCTCGCGCAGACGCTGACTGAGTGCCTCACGGGCCTCGAAGTCTTTGCTGACGATCACCAGTTGCGCGTAGTACGGGTTTTGCAATTGCTGGTCGAGCGGCAGATAGAAACGGATCGCGCCCTGACCGATGTAAGTACTCCAGCGCACGATGTCCGGATCCCCCTTGAGCGTCGCTTCGAGCTTGTCGACAGCCTTGCGGGTTTCGTCGATCGAGGCGTTTTGCGGCAGGTTGAGGTCGACGAGAATTTCCGGGCGGTCCGACGCCGGGAAAAACTGGTTCTGCACAAAGCGCATGCAAAAAATCGACAGAACAAACAGCAGTACGGTGATCCCGATCGCCCACCAGCGATTGCGCATCGCCCACAACAGGCCGCCATTGAACGCACGCCCGACGCGGCCAGGCTCGGCTTCATGGGGTTTCACGTTGGCGCTGAGAATGTGCACGCCGATCACCGGAGCGAAGAACACCGCGACAATCCACGACACAATCATGGCCACGGCAATCACCGCAAACAGCGTGTAGGTGTACTCACCGGCGGAACTGGCGTTGAGGCCGATGGGCACGAAACCGGCGACGGTCACCAGTGTACCGGTGAGCATCGGGAACGCCGTCGAGGTGTAGGCGAACGTCGCGGCCTGCTCCTTGGTCTCGCCCATTTCCAAGCGCGTGACCATCATCTCCACGGTGATCATCGCGTCGTCGACGAGCAGGCCGAGAGCGATGATCAGTGCGCCGAGAGAAATCCGCTGCATGGTGATGCCACTGTATTCCATGAACACAAACACCATCGCCAGCACCAGCGGGATCGAGCATGCCACCACCAGGCCGGCGCGCACGCCGAGGCTGATGAAGCTGACCACCAGCACGATGATCACCGCCTCGAACAGGGCACTGGTAAAGCCACCGACCGCTTCTTCCACCACCACCGCCTGATCGGACACGGTGTGCACACCCACGCCAACCGGCAAGTCTGCGGTCAGTTCATCGATGCGCTGGTGCAACGCCTTGCCAAACTCCTGAACGTTGCCGCCCTTCTGCATGGCAATCGCCAGACCGATGGCCGGTTTGCCGTCGAAGCGGAATTCCGGGGTAGCCGGATCGGTGTAACCGCGAGTGATGTCGGCGATGTCAGCCAGGCGATAGAAACGGTCGTTGAGTTTGAGATTGACCTCGGCCAGATCCTTTTCCGAGGCGAACTGCCCCGAAGTGCGCACGGAAATCCGCTCAGGGCCGGCCTCGATCACACCGGCCGGGGTCACGGCGTTCTGCGATTGCAGGCTCTGCACGACCTGACGCTGATCGATACCCAACGCCGCGAGTTTGCGGGTAGAGAAGTTCAGATAAATCACTTCGTCCTGCTGGCCGATCATTTCGATCTTGCCCAGCCCCGGTACATTGCGGATCTCGGCCCGCGCCTGTTCCACGTAATCGCGTAACTGGCGCATGGTCAGGCCATCGGCGGTGAAGGCGTAGACCGAGCCGAACACATCACCGAACTCGTCGTTGAACCCGGGCCCTTGAATACCTTTGGGGAACTGCCCGCGAATGTCGTCGATCTTCTTGCGCACCTGGTACCAGATTTCCGGGATGTCCTTGGCGCTGGTGGTGTCGCGCAGGTACACGTACACCGTCGATTCGCCGGGGCGCGTGTAACTTTTCACGTAGTCGAGGGAGTCGAGTTCTTCGAGTTTTTTCTCGATGCGATCGGTGACCTGCGCAAGGGTTTCCTCTTGGGTCGCGCCCGGCCATTTGGTCTGGATCACCATGGTCTTGATGGTGAACGACGGGTCTTCTTCGCGGCCCAGATTGAAGTACGAGAACACGCCCATCAGCAATGCGACGAACATCAGGTACCAGACGAATGACTGATGCTTGAGGGCCCATTCGGAGAGGTTGAAAGAGCCTTTCATTGACTGTCCTCGTCAAGTTTTACCGATTGTCCGGGTTTGAGGCTGTTGACGCCCGCGCTGACCACGCGCTCGCCATTCTTCACGCCGCCCGCGAGCACTACGCTGCTGTCGGTGCGACTGATCACGCTGACGTCGCGAGGGCTGACGGTTTTGCTCTGGGTGTCGATGACCCAGATCCGTGGTTTGCCGTCGACCTCCTGCAAAGCGGTAGCCGGCAATTCGATGCGCGGTTTGATCGCCGAACTGAGGGTCACGCTGATCGCCGTGCCGAGGCGGAAACCGTCCGGTGTCTCAGCCAGCGTCAGGCGTGCGCGACGAGTACGCGTGGCGCTTTGCGCCTGCGGTTCGATCTCGCGAAGGGTTGCCGTGGTGTTGATGCTCGGGTCGAGTTGCCCGGCCACCAGAAACACCACGTCGGAGGGAATCTGATCGACCAGGGTGTCCGGCAGATCGATCACCGCTTCCTTGATGTCCGGTTGCGCCAGGGTTACGACCTGCTGGCCCGCCGTCACCACTTGCCCGGCTTCAGCGTTCCACGCGGTGACCACGGCTTTATGGTCGGAACGCAGTTCGGTGTAGCCGAGCTGGTCCTTGCTTTGATTGACCGCCGCCCGTGCCTGGTCCAGCGAGGCCTGGGTGGTTTTCAAGTCCGTGGTGGCAATGTCCAGTTGTGCCTGCGCCCCGACGCCACGATCGAACAGCGCCTGCTGACGGCGGGCATTGGCCTGGGCATTGATCAGTTGCGCCTGAACCTTGGCCAGGTCGCCCTGGGCCGAACGCAATTGGTTCTGCTGATCAGACGGATCGAGGGTGGCGAGCAGCGTGCCCTTTTGCACTTCGGTTCCGACATCGACGTTGCGGCTGGCGATGCGGCCACCGACGCGGAAACCGGTGTTGCTTTCATAACGCGCCTGGATGCTGCCGGCGAAACGCCCGAGGCTTTCCTCGCTCAGCGCTTGAACCTTGACCGATAACACCGGACGTACCGGCTCCGGAGGTGGCTCGCTTTTCGAGCAGGCCGCCAGCAACACCCCCACGGATAACAGCCCCAGACGCTTCATGGCTGTGCTCCCGGTTGCAGATCCTTGTAGGTGTTTTCAGCGATTTCGACTTTCATGCCGGGATGCAACAACTGCCCACCGGCGACGATGACTTTTTCCCCGCCCTTGAGGCCTTCGCTGATGATGACCTTGCCGATCAGGTAGCGGCCGACGGTCACGTTGTGCAACTGCGCTTCACCTTTATCGTCGACCATCCACACCGCCGGATCACTGATGTTTTTGGTCAGCGCCGACCATGGCAATTCGACTGCCGACTTGCCGCTGCCCTTGGCCGTGGCGCTGACCACCGAGCCCAGCTGCATCCCTTGTGGCAAGCTGTCGAGGCTGACTTTGACTTGCACCGTGCCGGACTGCGCCGACACCGCCGGGGTGATTTCACGCACCGTACCGGTGGTTTTGATGGCAGGGTTATCGAGCAGGCTGACGACGATCGAGGGATCCGCAGGACGCTCGGCCAGCAGCGATTCGTAGACGTTGAACACCGCGTCACGGTCGCCGTCGCGGGCCAGCGAAAAAATCGGCGCAGTGGCCTGCACGACCTGGCCGACTTCGGCCTGACGCTCGGTGATCACCCCCGGTGCATCAGCGATCAGTGCGGTGTAGCTCAACTGGTCCTTCGCATTAGCCAATTGCGCCTGCGCCGCACTCAAGGCGCTCTGGCTGCTGCGCAGCGCCGCTTGGGCGGAATCGTATTCGCTCTGGCTGGTGTAGCCCTTGGGCAGGAGTTTTTGCTGGCGTACGAACGCCGCGGCACTCTGTTTCACCCGGGCTTGTTCGGCGACTACCTGAGCCTGGGCGGAGTCGACGTTGGTCTGCAAATCCTTGGGATCGAGTTTGGCCAGCACCTGTTTGGCGGTGACCCGGTCGCCGACGTCGACCATGCGCTGGATGATCTTGCCGCCGACGCGGAACGACAATTCAGTCTGCACGCGCGCCTGCACGTCACCGGTCAATGTCACCGAAGCCGCGTAATCCGTGGGTTTGACCTCTTGTACAAAGACCCGTGGCAGGTATTCCTCAGGGGCTTTTTTCTCGCCGCATGCGGTCACCAAGGTGAACAGACTCAGCATGACCGCTGTTTTCAAACCGGGACTCGCCATGCAGACTCCTTCCTGTGTACGAACGTGCAAGTGACGATACGACTGTGAGCTTAGAACAGGGTTCAACGTTCGCCCGTTCGTCCCCCATATTTCCTCTAGGAGCTGCCGGAGGCTGCGATCTTTTGATCTTTTAAAAACAACATCAAAAGATCGCAGCCTCCGGCAGCTCCTACAATAGGCGCCTGAAGAGAAGGAATTCCATGCTCAATACTCTCGCGGTGGCCAATTACCGTTCGATCAACAAACTGGTGATCCCGCTCGGCCGCCTGAACCTGATCACCGGCCCCAACGGCAGCGGCAAGTCCAACCTCTATCGGGCCTTGCGCTTGCTGGCGGAAACCGCTCAGGGCGGGGTGGTCAATGCGCTGGCCCGTGAGGGTGGACTGGAGTCGACCTTCTGGGCCGGGCCGGAAACCATCAGCCGGCGTATGCGCAACGGCGAAGTGCCCATTCAGTCGACGGTGCGTCAGGCTGTGAAGCGACTGCGCTTGGGGTTCGCCGGGGAAGATTTCAGTTATTCGATCAGCCTCGGCCTGCCCGACTCCAACGGGCACTTCATGTTGCCCGAACATTCACGGCCGATACCCTCGCGCTTCAGCCTTGACCCGCAGATCAAGCGCGAGTGCATCTGGGCCGGCGCGCTTTACCGTCCCGCCAGCCTGCTGGTGGATCGTGACGGGCCGATGATCCGCGCACGCGCCGAGCGCCAATGGGATGTACTGGCGCAACACACGCCGAACTTCGACAGCCTCTTCGATCAGGTCGGCAGCCTGCGCAGCTCGCCGGAAGTGTTTCAGATGCGTGAGTTCATTCGTCGCTGGCGCTTTTACGATCACTTTCGCAGCGATGCCGATGCACCGGTGCGCCAGCCGCAATTGGGCACACGCACGCCGGTGCTGCATCACGATGGGCGGGATCTGGCGGCGGCGTTGCAGACCATCATCGAGATTGGTGATGGCGACGCCATGCGTGCGGCGATTACCGATGCGTTTCCTGGCGCACGGCTGCATATCGAAGCGCAGGCCGGCGGACGGTTTGCCATCGAGTTTTATCAGGAAGGCTTGTTGCGGCCGTTATCGGCGGCGGAACTGTCGGACGGGACGTTGCGCTATCTGCTGCTGGTCGCCGCGCTGCTGACGCCGAGACCGCCGACGCTGATGGTATTGAACGAACCGGAAACCAGTTTGCACCCGGATCTGTTGCCAGCGCTGGCGCGGCTGATCATTCGCGCGTCGGAGCAGTGTCAGGTGTGGGTGGTGTCGCATGCGCGGCGGTTGATTTCGGCGTTGCAGGAAGACCCGGAGTGCAATTGCATCGTGCTGGAGAAAACCCTGGGGCAGACCGGGATTGTCGGGCAGCGAGTGCTGGATGAGCCGGCGTGGCATTGGCCGGATTGAGTGATTCAGGCAAAAGCCCCTCACCCTAACCCTCTCCCAGAGGGAGAGGGGACTGACCGGAGTTGTTCTTTCTAGTTACGCCGACATGTAAGTCTCGAGTTGAACGCAGGTTTTTGAAAAAGCCCAGAGATCGGCTCCCTCTCTACAGGGAGAGGGGCCTGACCGCGGATGTTCGGGAATTACGCCGACCTGAAAATGCTGTTGTGAATCCATAATCGACTCGGCTTTTCAGGTCGATGTCTAATGCAGGACACCTCGGTCGGCTCCCTCTCCCTCGGGAGAGGGCTGGGGTAAGGGGCAGGCCTCACCACAGACTCAGCGGGCAATCACCCCTGCCACTTGCCACCCTCGACAATCACGCTCTCAGGCTTGGTGTCATCGCTCAGCTCTTTACGCACATATTGGTCGTACAGCTTGAGCAGATACTTCTCCTCACCCAGCTTGCTCAGCTCAGTATTCACCCAGTCACGCAACTCGATATTGCCCTTCTTCACCGCCGGCGCAATCGGCGCTTCTGCACCCAATTTGTCATCCAGCACACGATAACCCGGGTTCTGCTTGGCCCAGCTGAACAACACCAGATTGTCCTGTGCATAAGCATCGCCTCGACCATTGGCCAGGGCCTGCAGCGACTCGGAGTTTTTCTCGAACTTCAGCAGTTTCCAGTCCGGGTGATTCTTGGTCAGCCAGATATCGGCAGTGGTGCCGGTGGTGACGATGGTGGTGCGGGACGCCAGGTCATCAAGGTTTTTCACCGAGCTGCTCTGCGGCACCAGCGCCTGCACCGCAACCTTGAGGTTCGGGTTGGTGAATTCCACCGCTTCCTTGCGCTCCGGGGTTACGGTCATGTTGGCGAGGATCAGGTCGACCTTGTCGCTTTGCAGGAATGGAATACGGCTCGCCGGCTCGACTGCAACGAACTCGACCTTGTTTTCATCGCCGAGCAGATCCTTGGCGAAACGACGGCCGATGTCGGTATCGAAGCCGACGTAGCGCCCGGCCTCATCGACAAAACCGAATGGCGGCTTGTCGGTAAAGACGCCAACGATCAGTTTGTCGCGAGCCTTGATCTTGTCCAGGTAACCGGCCGGCGCGGAGCTTTCGCTGGCAACCTTCGGCTTTGGCGCTTCTTCGGTTTTGCTGCAACCGGCAAGTAAGGCGAGGCTCAGTAGGGGCAGTAAAAAAGCGGCAGTTTTCATAACAGTTCCAGTTCCTTTGTCGGATTCGTTTTTGGCAGTGTTGCCACGAAGGAGAACTTCTCCAGAAACTGCTGCGCGCGTGCGGTTTGCGGGTTCGTAAAGAAAATCTCGGGCAGGTTCTGTTCAAGGATGCGCCCGGCATCCATGAACACGATGCGGTCGGCCACCGCGCGGGCGAAGGCCATTTCATGGGTGACGATCAACAGGGTCATGCCTTCGCGGGCCAGGCCCTGAATGACCTGCAAAACTTCCTTGACCATTTCCGGGTCGAGGGCAGCGGTGACTTCGTCGAAGAGCATTACGCGCGGGTTCATGCACAGCGAACGGACAATGGCGATGCGTTGCTGCTGGCCGCCGGAGAGCTGACGCGGGAAAGCATCGCGCTTGTCCGCCAGGCCCACGCGTTCGAGCAGCGCTTCGGCTTGCTGCTGCGCCTCGCGGCGCTGGCGCTTCTGCACCTTGAGCGGGCCGAGCAGCAGATTGTCGAGCACGCTCATGTGCGGGAACAGGTGATAACTCTGGAACACCATGCCGATCTGCTGACGGATCTCGCGCCAGTCAGTGGACTTGCCCAGCAACTCGCGGCCGACAAATTTCAGGCTGCCGCTGTGAGCCTCTTCCAGACCGTTGAGGCAACGCAGCAAGGTGCTTTTGCCGCAGCCGCTGGGGCCGAGAATGACGATCACTTCGCCGCTCTGCACCTGCAGATCAATGCCGTTAAGCACCTGCTGCTCGCCATAGAATTTGTTGAAGCCGTGAAACTCGATCAATGCGCTCATGCTTGCGTCCAGCGCCGCTCCAGCACGCGCGAGGCGGCTGACAGCGGGTAGCAGATGAAAAAGAAAAACAGGAACAACGCGCCGTAGATCAGCACCGATTCGTAAGTGCGCTCGATGATCTGCTGGCCGACCTTGATCACGTCAACCACACCGATCAACACCGCCAGCGAGCTGGTCTTGATGATCCGCGTGTAGACGTTGATGGTCGGCGGCGTCATGCGTTTCAGTGCTTGCGGCAGCAGCACATAGCCATAAAGTTGTGCGGCGTTCAGACCGATCGACAGCCCCGCTTCGCGTTGCCCGCGCGGTAACGAATGCAGCGCACCGCGCGCCACTTCGCCGACCTCGCTGGCGCCCCACAGCGACAGCACCAGCACCGCGCACCAGAAACTCGGAATGCTCAGACCAAAGAAAATCGGCAGACCGAAGAACAACAGATACAACCAGACCAGCACCGGAATCGCCCGGAACAGCTCCAGATAGACCCGCAAAATCGCGTTCAGCCATGTCACGTTGAGCGTGCGCAACACGCCGTAGAGCACGCCACCGACGGTGCTGATGGCGATGCTCAGAAACGAGATCGACAAGGTTTGTCCGGCGCCCTTGGCCAATTGCGGCAACGACACCCAGAGCAACTCAAGACCCGAACTGGCCATGCTGGAGCCTCCTTTCCAGACGGCTGAGCAACAGCGACAGCGGCAAGAACAGCAGCACGCAGATCAGCGTCAGCACGGCGAGCATTTCGTAGGTTTTGTAATAGAGCGCGATGTAGCTCTTGGTGGTGTAGAGGATTTCCGGCACCGCCACCGCCGAGACCACGGTGGTTTCCTTGAGCAGGAAAATGAAATTGGCGAACAGCGACGGCAGGCTGAGAATCCCCGCTTGCGGCAGGATCACGTAGCGCAGCAACTGACCGTGGGACAGGCCGATCGAGCGCCCTGATTCCAGTTGCGCCTGCGGCACCGCATCGACGCCCGCACGCAATACTTCGGTGAGATAGGCGCCACCGAGGAAGGTCATGGTGATGATCGCGGCGGTGAAACCGGAAACCTGGACCCCCACTGCCGGCAAGGCGAAGTAGACAAAGAACAACTGGATCAGCAGCGGTGTGTTGCGCGCCAGTTCCACATACAGGCCCACCAGTTTTTGCAGGTAAGGCGTGCGGAACACCAGAATCGTCGCGTTGAGCAGCGCCACCAGCAACGAAGTACCGATAGCGATAAATCCGACCTGCAGCGTCACGCCCACGGCTTTGAGAAACGCCGGCAGGGTGCTGAGGATAAATGCGTAATCAAAAGTCATGAAACGTCCTGGACGCCGCTCGGTAAGCGACGGTGGTGCACTCCATGGACAGCGGGTGGCTGTCCGGCAGACACCGACTTTATAGATATAAAAACAAGAATTTAAATACCGTTAAAGCATATTGATATCACCCAAAAAACTATCTTGTGGGTTTGCCGGGAAGGAATAAGAAGGCTATTTTTCTTTGCGCTGTAGGACGGATCTTTTTTTCACGAAAGCCCTCCAAGGACGAACAGCTTTTGGCCAGACTCACCCGGCCAAACTCATAACAAGGAAGAGAACATGGACGTAAAAGTGCCGCAGCGACTGGATCCGCAGGAGATTGTGAAATTGTTGGTGGCGTTGAGGCGGGCGTTGAAGGCTCAGGTTGCCTGAGAATCAGGAGCACCCTCACCCCAGCCCTCTCCCCGAGGGAGAGGGGGCTGACCGAGGTGTCTGGCGTCATACATCGACCTGAAAGACCGAGTCGATTATGGATTCGGCAGAGATCTTTCACGTCGGCGTATTGCGTCAATATCCCCCATTCAGTCCCCTCTACCTCTGGGCGGTCCGACGTTTCGGGAGGGTTAGGGTGAGGGCCGCTTTCCGCACGCACACAAAAACGCCGATGACCATCGCTGGCCATCGGCGTTTTCACACCTTGAAGGGGGTGGTTCCAGCGTCAGATCAGAACGCCGGCAGTACCGCGCCGTTGTACTTCTTCTCGATGAACGCTTTGACTTCCGGGCTGGTCAGGGCTTTGGCCAGTTTCTGGATCGCGTCGCTGTTCTTGTTGTCCTCACGGGCCACCAGGAAGTTCACGTATGGCGAGTCAGCGCCTTCAATCACCAGCGCATCTTTCTGCGGGTTCAGCTTGGCTTCGAGGGCGTAGTTGGTGTTGATCATGTCCAGATCAACTTCCTTCAGAACGCGTGGCAGCAGGGCCGATTCCAGTTCCTTGAACTTGAAATTGTGCGGGTTCTTGGCGATGTCTTTCGGCGTTGCCAGCGCGTTTTTCGGGTCTTTCAGCTCGATCAGGCCAGCCTTCTGCAGCAGGATCAGTGCGCGGCCGCTGTTGCTGCCTTCGTTCGGGATGGCGATGGTCGCGCCATCCGGCAGTTCAGCCAGGGTCTTGTACTTGCTCGAGTAGCCACCGAACGGTTCAACATGCACGCCTTGTACAGTCACAAGGTACTTGGATTTGTCGTCCTTGTATTTGCCCTGGTTGAAGCTGTTCAGATACGGCAGGGTCTGGAAGTAATTGGCGTCCAGACGCTTCTCGCCCACTTGTACGTTCGGCTGAACGTAGTCGGTGAACACTTTGATTTCCAGATCCACGCCTTCTTTGGCCAGGGTCGGTTTGATCAGCTCAAGGATTTCAGCGTGCGGCACCGGGGTCGCCGCAACCACCAGTTTCTCGCCGGCATTGGCCAGGGAAGCAGTCAGAGCAGCCGCCAATGCGGTAAACAACAGAACCTTTTTCATGCAGTGTCCTTATCGAAAATCACGGTCGTCATCGACGACGGCATTAATACGTGTGCCAGTGAAGTGATATCGCTGGCGTGGGTCGGACAATACCGGGATTTTTTATTCCCGGACAATAACGTTTATTCAGCTTCATATTCCATTTTGTTCATGTTGAACGAAACGGTTACAAACCCTCACTCAAACGAATCAGCAAATCTTTCAAGGCCTTACGCTCATCGACGCTACCGCCGATGTTGATTTGTGCAACCAGCCGTTCGATCTGAAGCTGCGGCCCAGACACCTCGGGCAGATTCAGGTGCTCCGGGAGAATCTCGTCGCCGGTGCTCACCAGCAAGGCAAAGTGAATGACGTTTTCCAGCTCGCGGGTGTTGCCCGGCCAACTGTGTTGTTCGAGCACATGCTGCGCCGCTTCGCTGATCAATGGCACCGGCAAGTCCAGACGCTGGCTATAGATGCCAAGGAAATACTCGGCCAGCGAAAGAATGTCGCCGATGCGCGCGCGCAAGGCGGGCAACTCCAGTTGCCCTTCGCTCAAATAGTGATAAAGGCGCTCATGAAATTTTCCGGCGTCCACCGCTTGCGCCAGATCGATGCTGGTCGCCGCGACCAGGCGCACATCCACCGGGCTCGGCTGATGCGCTCCGACACGGGTGACTTCGTGGTTTTCCAGCGCTGCCAGTAGTTTGATCTGGATCGGCAGCGGCAAGTCGCCGATTTCATCCAGGTACAAGGTGCCGCCATTGGCCGAACCGAACCAGCCCGCGCGACTGCTCGCCGAACCGCTGTAGGTGCCGGCGGCATAGCCAAACAGTTCTGCATCGGCGTAGGTCGGGCTGATGGCGCCGCAATTGACAGAGACGAACAGACCACTACGATCGCTGGCGCGATGGATGTGCCGGGCGAGCAGTTCCTTGCCGGTACCGGTCTCGCCACGTATCAACACCGAGACCGATCGTGGCGCCAATTGCTCAAGCTCTTCACGCAACTGACGCGAGCGCGGATCGACAAACACCAGCGCTTTGGCGCGAATGCTCAGGGGGCTTTTTTCTGCATCGGGAAAGGTCAGCAACGGCTGACCGAACGTTTCGAAACTCATGGCGGACTCCCGCCCAAAACCGCCGGGAGACGGGGGCGTTGAAAGAAATAAAATCAGGCGCGGCGGCGGGCGTGGTGTTCCAAGCGGTTTTGCAGGCGATAGAGATAGGCAAAACCCTGCTCCCAACGCTGATGCCCGGACTTGACGTTGATGTGTCCGGCGCCAGCAAGAATCCCCGCTTCGGCGCCCCAGTTGCGCGCCAGTTCAAGCGCTCGCGGTGCACTGACGGCAGCATCGTTATCGGAGCTGACCACCTGGCTCGGGAACGGCAGCAGATCCGTCGGAATCGGTGCGAAGTTGCGCAGCGCCGGCGCGCAGGCCGGACGCTCGACGTCCGCTGGCGCGACCAGCAAGGCACCGCGTACCTGACGCAGGTATTGCAGCGGCGCCGTGGCTGCCCAATGGGCAACGGTGATGCAGCCGAGGCTGTGGGCGATAAGAATGACCGGCGTGCTGTCGGCTGCAATCGCCTCGGCCAGTGCCGCCACCCAGTCTTCACGACGCGGCGTCAGCCAATCGGCCTGCTCGACCCGCGCGCTGTTCGGCAGGCTGTTTTGCCAGTGGCTTTGCCAATGATCTTCTGGCGATCCTTGCCAGCCCGGCACAATCAGGTAGCGGATTGATTCGTTGCGCATGGGGAGCTCTCCTGCGTCGTGTCTGTTCCTGGACGAGTATAGGGAGGGGATTTATATTCGTTAAGGAATAAGAAGCTATTTATTAAGACCTGAATTGAATATGCGATGTGTGCATGGCATGAAATCTTTTCCCCCTCACCCCAACCCTCTCCCCCATGGGGGCGAGGGGAAAGGGAGCCGATCTCCTGGCCTTTCAAATCCGGAGTTCGACTGGATTTTTCATGTCGGCGTAACTCGTGAGAACACCCCCGATCAGTCCCCTCTCCCTCTGGGAGAGGGCTAGGGTGAGGGTTCTGCTTCTAATGCCAGAAATAAAAAAAGGGCCGCACCCTGCCAAGGAGACGGCCCCGGAAAAACGTTGAATCTGTCACCGCGCAGTAATCACCGACAACTTGGTAATCCCCGCCCGTTCAATCGAAGCCATCGCCCGCGCCACTTCGCCGTAGTTCACCCCGTCATCGGCCTGCAATTGCACGCGCACTTCCGGGTCCTTGGCCTTGGCCGACTTGAGGTTGAATTCCAGCAAGTCCGGCTGAATCTCGTCCTTGTTGATAAACAGCTTGCCGGCGCCATCGATGCTCACCACCAACGGGTCCTTCTGCTCGACCGGCGCCACCGCTTCGGTCTTCGGCAGGTTGATCGGGATCGCGTTGGTCAGCAGCGGCGCGGTGACGATAAACACCACCAGCAGCACCAGCATCACGTCCACCAGCGGCGTCACGTTGATCTCGCTGAGCACCTCATCACTGTCTTGCGTGGAGAAAGCCATATCAGGACGCCTCCTTCACTTTTGCTGCGTTGCCGGTTGCTGCGACCTTGTGCGCAGTCGGGTGGATCAATACGCGGAACGCACTCTTCTGCGCCAGGCTGTAGAAGTCGTGGGCGAAGTCATCCAGATCCGCCGCCGTCAGTTTCAACCGACGCAAAAAGTAGTTGTAAACCAGCACCGCTGGCACCGCGACGGCGATCCCCACACCCGTGGCGACCAGTGCCGCACCGATCGGCCCGGCCACCGTTCCCAGGCTCGCCGAACCGGCCGCGCTGATGCCTTTCAACGCTTCCATGATTCCCCACACCGTGCCGAACAAACCAATGAACGGCGACGTACTGCCAATACTGGCGACCACTGCCAGGCCTGTCTCCAGCGAACGCCGTTCGCGAACGATCTGCTGACGCAAGGCGCGCTCGAGGCGATCCTGATGGTTGATCGCCTGGCTCAAATCATTGGCCTGTGGCGCCTCGCCCACCTGAATCGCCGCGTAACCAGCCTGCGCCACCCGCGCCGCAGCGCCGGGTTGGGTTTCGCTCAATTCAGCGGCGGAATCGAGACTGGACGCCGCCCAGAAGCGTTTATGAAAACGCCGGTCCTGCGCCTTCAGACGCCCGAATTGCCAAGCCTTGAGCAATGCCAGGCCCCAAGTGGCGACGGAAAAAACCACCAGCAGCCAGATCACCGCGCTTTCGATGGATTCCAGTGGAGATGCCAGTAACGTCATGATGTATTCCTCGTGTAAACGTTTCGCGCGAATTTGGTTTCGGTTTAATGAATCTTGAAATCGATGGGCACGCTGACCCAGCCGTCCTGGGCGACATCACCCTGCTTGGCCGGGACGAAACTCCAACGCTTCACGGCGTTCAGCGCCGCGTCGTCGAGCTGCTGCCGGCCGCTGCTTTTGGCTATCTGGATCTCACCCGGCTTGCCGCTGGCCAGCACATGCACACGCAGCAACACCGTGCCTTCCCAGCCGCGACGCTGAGCCAGCGACGGGTATTCCGGCGCCGGGTTTTTCAGGTACGCGGCGTTGGCTGAGGCCGGGGTTACCGGTGCCGGCGCGGGGGGAGCAGGTGGCGCTGGCGCTGCAACCGGGGCTGCCGGTTGTGGCGGCGCCGGTGGTTGCTCCACGGCTTTCGGTGCTGGTTTGGGTGCCTGTTTAACCACCGGTTTGGGTTTCGGAACCGGTTTGGGCGGCGGCGGTTTTACCGCCAGTTCGTCTTCCACTGGCGGTGGTGGCTCAACCACAGGCGCGGGCGGCGGTGGCTCGACAACCGGTGGCGCTGGCGGCGCCGGGCGCGAGAATTCGATGGTCATCGGCGGAATTTCCGGCGGCACAATCGGCAGCACCGGCGTCGGCTTCTGGCTGATCCAGTAGATCACCGCGCCATGCACCACCAACGCGAGCACGCCAAGCAGAATAGTTTCGCGCCGACTCAGAATGCCCTTGGGCGCACGCTGCAAACGCAACTGCCCCAGCGGCACACGATGCGGCCGGCCGAGATCGACCAACTCGCCACCCGGCGTCTGACGCCACAGCAATTCCTCTGCGCTGGCGGCGGTCTGGACATTGCCCATTGATTCACTCCCTGCGGTCTTTTTGCGTTCTCTACAAAAACTGCCGATCGACCGTTTGTTGAATCCCCCACGGTGGATCGATGGGTGAATCATTGGGCTTGTCGCTTATCTCCGAAAGTAATCTTTAACGTTATGCATAGGTCCTTATGGAATATAAGAACTGATCAATTCCGCCAAAGCCACGTGCCACGCGGGCTGCAGCGATGGGTGAAAAAACGCATGCTTTTCAGGCATTGAAAGTATTCATTCAACGCATCAAATTCGCCTGAGCCGGTTTTGCAGGACAACTAATACCAAGTAGATAGTTGATTATTATTTTTTCCCGGAACAACAAAAAAGGCCGGCACACTTTCGTGCGGCGGCCTTTATCGATTGCGCGTGGGTTATTGTTTGACGAATTCCCCTGCAAGGGTCACTACTTCACCGTCAAAGTTAGTACGGGAACCGGCCGCGCGCACTTTTGCGTAATTGTGATCAGGAGAAAACAATGACCACGCTTGAAATCCGCTATTACCATTCAGACCGACAAACGTGATGGTGGTAGGTTGTCCGGTGCTGTTCTGGAAATGGTAATGCCCGTAGCTGACGTCATAGTTAACGCCGCCCTGGCTGAACGTGCCGCTGAATGTACCGTTGGCGTCGTTGCCATCGGTAATCGTCAGTTTGGCGCCAGCGTTGGCGTTTACATAAGTGCCATTAATGCTCGACATGATTCGATTTCCTTTATCGTTGGGATAAGTGTCTTCCGATGAGAGCAAGTTTCCTCCTGGAAACTCACGACAGTCAGGATGGTTGGACATTCAACTATTGTCCACGCGAGTGACTAACGAAATTGCAATAAGCAGCCTTCAACTCTCTCATAACTTATCGCCGTTCGTTCGAGCACTAATTCCAATTCAACTAACGACTGGCATTGGCTTGCTGCACGTTGACAACCGGTACATTAACCGCCGTCTCCGAGCGTGGCGTACCCGCTGGCACCCAGTCATAACTCACAGGTAACGCCCGATAGACCCAGTTGCTGATCGCATCGCTGCCCGGCGCTTTGCCCAGATACGGGCTGACGTATTCCCAGACGTTCTCACCGTTGGCCGTCACCTGGAAAAACCGCCCGTTCATGCCCTCGTCGATCAACGTGTTGCCATTGGGCAAGCGCCGAGCACTGCTGATAAACGAACTGTAGAACGCCCACCCCGGTTGCTTCGAATTGGCTGCGCTGTATTGCCAGACGATCTGGTTTTTCACCGGGTCGATTTCCAACACCCGCGAACCGGAAATCAGCCCAAGAGTGACATTGGGATAACCCGCCGAACCCTGGTTGTCGAACACCAGCAAGTTACCGGCACCAGGCAATCCCGCCGGGATTATGTGTGCATCATGCTGACCGACAAACTGATCCACAGGACGCGGCAGTTTCTGCGCGGTTTTCGGGTTGATCAGCGGCAAATTCGGTCCGAGACGCCAGACCACTTTGCCGCTGCTTTTATCAATGATCGCGATGAAGTTGGCATTGCGTGAGTCGATCAACAGGTTATCCGGATTGAAGCGCTTGTCACCGGCATCGAACCACTTGTTCGGCCCCACCAGACTGAGGTTGTTGATGTGCAGGTAGTCCGGATTTTCACTGGCACGCACCAGCTTCAACTGCTCGGCGGTGAAGCCGAATTCATTGAGATGCTCCGAGGCCAGCCACTGCCATTTCACCGCGCCTTCGGGGCTGACTTCATAGATCGCATCGTCGATCACCTCAGGGACTTTGAAGCCTTTGACCTTGTGCACCTTGTTCGCCAGAACGACGGTGTTGCCATTGCTCAAACGGCGCTGATCATGGTGTTGTTGCGCGGCGCCGCCGGGCGCCTTGTCGCCCCACTGCCAAACGACTTTGCCATTCCAGTCCAGCTCGCCGACGCTCTGATTGCCCAGACCGTTGCCGGCCGAACCGAGTTTTCCGGGATCCTTTTCACTCAGTTGCAGCAGCACGTGACCGCGCTCGCCGCCGACCAGTTTCGGGTCGATGATCGCTGACGGGAAACCTGCCTGTGGCCAGGTTTTCACCTCGTTGCCGTTCATATCGATCAGGTGCGTCTGTTTGTCGGCGCCGCTGAAAATCACGTACTGATTGAAGGCCTTGTTCGGGTCATAACGGGTCACGCCGGTCGGGTAAACACTCGGTGCGGCGAAGGCGCCAGCACTGAGCACTGCGCCGGACAGCAACACCGGCAAAGCCGTTTTGATACGCAACATGATGCAGCTCCTTGAGTGACGAATCAGAAGTCGTAGCGACCGGTGACGCCCAGCGTGCGCGGTGTGCCGAGCAGGCCTTCATAGCCACCGTTGCCGCCCGTCCACAGGGTTGTGTAATAGGTTTTGTCGAAAGCGTTTTTCAGCCACAGCGACACGTCCCACTGGCCTTGGTTGAAGTCGCCGCGCAGGCCGGTGGAAAAGTTGACCACGGCGTAACTCGGGATCTGCCCGTAGTCGGAATCCTCGACCGTACCGACCGCTTTCGAGCGGAATGCATAGCTCGCGGTGACGTAAGGTTCGAAGCCGTTATCCAGATTCCATTTGTATTCGCCGTTGGCGTTGCCGATCCATTTCGAAGCGCCGACCACTTGATGGCCGCTGAGGTCGCAAGACGCTGGAGCACCCGGCGCCTGACTGACTTCCGGCGGGCATGGGGCATCTTTGTACGAGAGGTAGCTGACGTCGTTGTAGGAGCCGTTGATGTTCAAGGTCAGGCCGCGCAGCGGGATCACCGTGCTTTCGAACTCGACACCGCGCGAACGCACGGAACCGGCGTTGGTCAGGTATTGCACGCGGTTTTCGGCGTCGTAGGCGTTCGTCTGGTAAGCGTTGACCTGCGTCCAGAAAACGTTGGCGTTGAGTTGCAGACGGTGATCCCACAGCGTGCTTTTGAAACCGAGTTCGGCGTTGTTCGCGCGTTCGGTGCCGATCAGCAGTGAATCGGCGCCGGCCACCGGAGCGGAACCGACCGCGAGGTTAACCCCGCCGGATTTCTCGCCGTGGGACAGCGTGGCGTAGCCGAGCACATCGTCGGTGATCCGGTAGCTGAGATTGAGCAGCCCGGAGGGACTGGAGCTGTACTGATTCAAGTCGCCGGAATCGTAAGCGCCGGCACGACCGCGTCGCGCCGTGGCCGCAGCGCCCGTTACGGTCGCGCCACCCAGCGGCGCATCGCGCGTGACCCAGGCAGATTTCTCTTCATACGTGCCACGCACCCCGGCGGTGAAATCCAGCCGCTCGCTGAGGTGCCAGGTGCCTTGGGCGAACAACGCAAAACTGTCGGTCTTGATATGGCCGTTGCCGACACTGGTGACGTTGGCCAGCGCACCGGGCGCCGTACCATTCCAGATATCCGCTTGCGGTCCGTAATAGGCGAAGGATTTATTGTCCAGATCCGAGCCGAAGTAGTAAGCGCCGACGACGTAATCAAAGAACTCGCCCTTGGGCGAGGCCAGGCGAAATTCCTGCGAATACTGTTTGTCCTCCACCGACACCCCGGCGTTGTAACTCGCCGGCACGTTGAGGCCGTCGTCGTTGCGCGGGGTGAAATTCCAGAAGCGATAGGAGCTGATTGAGGTCAGCGTGAAGTCGCTCGGCAGCGTCCAGTTGGCTTCCACCGACGTGCCACCCTGATGCACGGTAACGTGCTGGTCGTTGTCCAGATTGACCTTGCGGTGCGAACCGTTGACCAATGTTGCGCCGGCCGCGTTGGCGCGCGACTGGTACAGGTTGACGCCGTTGATGGTCGGCCCGGTGTTGTAGAGCACGCGGGTGCCGGCGCTGGAATCCTCCTCGTTGTAGTCACCGATCCAGCGCAGGTTGAAATCTTCATTGGGCTTGAATAGCAGTTGCGCGCGGAAGCCATCGCGCGAGCCGCCATTCAAATCATGGCCGTCGTATTCGTTTTTGATGTCACCGTCGCTGCGTGTGTGGTAGGCCGAAAAACGCCCGGCCAGTTGATCGTTGAGCGGGCCGGAAATGGTGCCCTTGGTCTGGAAATACCCGTCCTCGCCGACCGAGGTTTCGATGCTGCGTTCGGGCGTGAAGGTTGGCGCGCGGGTGCTGATATTGATCACCCCGGCGGTGGTGTTTTTGCCGAACAGCGTGCCCTGCGGCCCCCGCAAGACTTCGAGCTGTTCGATGTCCATCAAGTCAAACACCGCCATCCCCGGGCGGCCCAGATAGACGTTGTCGATGTACAGGCCGACGCTGCCTTCCAGGCCATCGCTGGCCGGGTTATTACCCAAGCCACGGATCGACACGCTGGACTGGCGTGCGTGCATGTAGGCGACGTTGACGCTGGGCACCAATTGCTGCAAATCCTGAATCCGGTAGACCCGCTGCGTCTCCAGATTCTGCCCGCTGACCACGCTCATGGGCGTCGGTACGTCCTGCGAACTTTCCTCGCGGCGGCGGGTGGTGACGGTCACGGTTTCCAGTTGCGAATTGTTTGCGGCAGGCTTGCCGGCCGGCACTGGTGCCGGGGTTTCAGCATCGGCGGCGTAGCCGTGAGTCCAGCTCGCGCTCCCTGCCAGCAACAGGGCCAGAGGCAGGCGTTTGAGCCGTCGTGGCGTTAAGGGTGACGCAAGGTTCAACGGACTCATGGCGCGGCTCCTGGTCAAAAAACACACAGACATCTTCAATGCTGTATATTCTTTTAGGTTATTTATTTATGTTTTTACAAAGATTTACTGCATAAGAGATTGCCTTTATAAGGAGTCGACGTAATGCATATCCAATGCATTTCCCGGATATTTTTTATGTGAAAAATGCATATCGACTTGCGCCAACTTCGTCACTTCATCGCCTTGGCTGAACAACGCAGCTTCGTCGCCGGCGCGAAGGCGGTGAACCTGTCGCAGTCGGCGTTCAGCCGCAGCATTCAGGCGCTTGAGCACAGCGTCGGCTGTCAGTTGGTTGATCGCGGGCGCAAGGAATTGCCACCGACCAAACAAGGTCAGGTCTTGCTCGAACATGCGCGGCGGCTGGTCAGCGGCGCGCAGCAGATGGCCAACGAGATCAGCCAGTTCAATGGGCTGGAGGCCGGGGAATTGCGCTTCGGATGTGGGCCTGCGCCGGCGGCAGGTTTGATTCCACGGGCGATTGGCAGCTTCATCGGGCGCTATCCGAAAGCGCGGGTGCAGTTTCAGGTCGATGACTGGCAGAGCCTGAGCAAGCGATTACTCAGCGAAGAGTTTGAATTCTTTGTCGCTGACACTCGGCACTTCGAGGCCGATCCGGATTACCTGACCTACCGGCTGCGACCGCGCAAGTGGCATTTCTGTTGCCGCGCGGGGCATCCATTGGCCGGGTTTGATCGGGTCACCGCCGAGCAATTGATGAGCTATCCGCTGGCGGTAAGTATTCGTCCGCCGAACCTGCGCAAGGTCATTGTCGACCTCAGTGGGCGGCCGGATTTCACGCCGAATGTCGAATGTGAAAACAGCTCCAGTTTGCTCAGTGTGGTGCTGCGTTCGGATGCGATCGGGATTGTCGGGGCATATTCCGATGCGCTGCATCAAGCCAAGGGAGAGTTGATGTGTTTGCGCATCGAAGGGTTGGCCGATGATCTTGAGGAGTTGTACACCCGTTACGGGATCGTCAGCCGGGCGGGGTATCGGTTGTCGCCGTTGGCCGAGGCGATGATTGAGCAGATCAAGGCGATTGATGCGGTAGATGAGGAGATCTGTTCACTGGACGGACTCGCTGTCTGATCTACCGCTATCGCTGGCAAGCCAGCTCCCACAGGATTCGCGCCGAGCACAATTCAGGTGGACACCCCCAATACCTGTGGGAGCTGGCTTGCCAGCGATGGCGTCAGTTCAGGCACCGATGCACTGCCTGCATAAAACCCATTCCCCAAATGCACTTGCCGAACACCCCCAGCGAAAGCGAAAACCCTCGCCTGTCCCATTGACCGGTGAACCCCATGCCCACCCCGCCAAACCCCGTGCGCAACGTGCTGTACATCATGTGCGACCAACTGCGCCGCGATTACCTGTCCTGCTACGGCCATCCGCATTTGCACACGCCAAACATCGATCGCCTCGCCGCTGCCGGCGTGCGTTTCAGCCGCGCCTACACCCAAGGCACGATCTGCGGCCCGTCGCGGATGTCGGCTTATACCGGGCGCTACGTCAGCAGCCATCAGGTGGCGTGGAACGCCGTGCCGTTGCCTTTGGAAGAACTGACCATCGGCGACTATCTGCGCCCTCACGGCATTCGTACCGCCCTGGTCGGCAAGACCCACGCGACGGCGAATGTCGATGCCTTGCAGCGTCTGGCGATCAACCCCGAGAGCGAGCAAGCCGAAATCCTCAACGAAGTCGGTTTCGAACCCTACATGCGCCACGACGGCATCTATCCCGACGATCCGTTGTTCGACGACAAACGCGAATCCGCGCCCTACACCCATTACCTGCGTGAACACGGCTTCGACGGCAAAAACCCCTGGCACGACTGGGCCAATGCCGCCGAAGGCGAAAACGGCGAAATCCTCAGCGGCTGGAAAATGCGTCATGCGAATTTGCCAGCACGAATACCCGAGCAACACTCAGAGACTGTCTACACTACAAATCGAGCCATCGACTTCATCACCGAGCAAGGCGAGAAATCGTGGTGTTTACACCTTTCCTATATCAAACCGCACTGGCCCTACATCGTACCAGCGCCGTACCACGCCTTGTACAGTACGAAATCGATTCTCGAAGCGATACGCGCGACGCCCTCCGAAGCCAGCAAACACCCCGTATACACTGCCTTTCGCCAGCATGAGGAAAGCCTCAACTTCTCCCGTGAATCAGTACGATTGACTGTAATCCCTACTTACATGGGCTTAATCAAGCAGGTGGATGATCAACTCGGCCGGCTGTTCGATTTTCTGCAGAGCAATGGCCGTTGGGATGACACGTTGATCGTGTTCACCAGCGATCACGGCGACTTTCTGGGCGATCACTGGTTGGGCGAGAAGGAGTTTTTGCTGGAGCAGGCGGTGGGGGTGCCGTTGATCGTGCGCGATCCTCGGGCGGCGGCGGATGTCACGCGCGGAACGGTGGATGATCGACTGGCGGAAACCATTGATGCGTTGCCGACATTCCTTGAGGCACTAGGATTGCCGGGGGCGGAGCATCGGCTTGAAGGGCGTTCGTTGATCCCGCTTCTACACGGCGAAAACCCGGACTGGCGCCACTATGCGATCAGTGAATACGACTACGCCTTCCAGGCGCCGGCGCGGGAGCGTTTGGGTCAGCCGATCGATCGTTGCCGGATGACCATGGTGCGTAGCGAGCGCTGGAAATACCTGGCGTACGACGGCTTTCGACCGCAGTTGTTTGATCTACTCAATGATCCGCAGGAGTTGCGTGACCTGGGGGCTGACCCGGCGTATGCGGCGGTGCGCGAGGAGCATGCGGGGTATTTGTTTGAGTGGGTGCGGGGTTTGAAGCGGCGCACGACCATCAGCCATCAGGAGATTGATTGGCGGGGGCAGCGGTTTCGTTATGGTGAGCCGGAGAGCGAGAAGGTTGTTCAGATTGGTGTTTGGTAGTGGGAAGAGCCCCTCACCCTAACCCTCTCCCGGAGGGAGAGGGGACTGACCGAGTTGTTTTTTAGCTATACGCCAACCTGAAATATCAAGGTTGAACTCAGGCTCGAAAAGCCCCCAATCGGCTCCCTCTCCCTCAGGGAGAGGGCTGGGGTGAGGGGCTGTTGATCTTCAGTCACGACCTTTGATGGTTTGACTGCGTTGCCCATTCGCGCCCACCGGCACTTCACCCTTGAGCGTCACCCGCCGCACCACCCGATCCTGAGTGCCGTAATCATCAATCGCGTAATGCTGCGTCGAACGGTTATCCCAGATCGCCACATCACCGGCCTTCCAGCGCCAGCGCACGGTGTTTTCCTGACGAATCACATGGCTCTGCAACAGCCCGAACAGATGCGCCGAATCCGCCTGCGAATAACCCTTGATACGTTTGACGAAATGCCCCAGCAACAAGCTCTTCTCGCCGCTGATCGGGTGCACGCGCACCACCGGGTGTTCGGTCTCGTAAACGGTGGAAGTGAAGACCTTGCGATAACGCTCAAGCTTCTCCGCCGAGACGTCCGGCTTGGCGCTCGCGTAGTCGTATTCGTTGCTGTGCACGGCGACCAGTTTGTCGGCCAGTTCACGCAGCTCGGTCGGCAAGCCGTTGTACGCCGTCGCGGTGTTGGCCCACAGGGTGTCGCCACCGAATGCCGGTGCCACCACGGAGCGCAGGATCGAGGCTTTCGGGTAAGCGTCGACGAAGGTCACGTCGGTGTGCCAGGAGTTGGCGCGCTGACCTTCAGCGCCGTCCAGTTCGAGCAGATAACGCGTGCCTTCACGCGACGGCACAGTCGGGTGCGCTACGGGTTCGCCGAGCAGATGGGCGAAAGCTTCCTGACGCTGATCGTCGAGCTGGGTCTGTTCGCGGAAGAACACGACTTTGTACTGAACCAGCGCCTGCTGAATGGCTTCGACGGTGGCGGCGTCCAGTTCACCGGACAAATGCACGCCACGGATCTCGGCGCCGATACGACCGGCTACCGGGTGGATTTCCAGCGCGTGGACAGCGGGTTTTACTGCGAGTGCGGCATTGCTCATGGGTAGACCCTCATCGACTGCTTACGGTTAGGCGGCAGCGAAACAACGCTCTATCTATATTCCATTTACATCTAATAGATATTCACATGCTTCGTTGACGGAATAAGAGCTTGCATTTAAAACCTCTAGTAACCCTCGTCGCAAATGCCTTCGAGCTATTTTTAGGATGCCGGAAAAGCATATGGATCTTCGCCAGTTGCGTTACTTCATCGCCCTCAACGAACACCGCAGTTTTGTCCGTGCGGCGGACGCAATGGGCATCACTCAACCGGCGTTCAGTCGCAGTATTCAGGGGTTGGAGCAGGAGTTCGGCTGCGTGCTGGTGGATCGCGGCAACAAGGATTTGCGCCCCACGCCTGAAGGTCAGGTGGTGCTGCAGCACGCCCTGAGCCTGGTGCAGGGCGCGGCGCTGCTCAGTGCCGAAGTGACGCAGATGACCAAGCTCGATGCCGGCGAGGTGCACTTCGGTTGCGGTCCGGCGCCGGCGGTGAAATTGGTGCCGGACGCGGTAGCGCAATTCATCAACGCGCACCCGAAAGTGCGCACCTGTTTTCAGGTGGATAACTGGGAAAAACTCAGTCGCGCGTTGAGCCGTGAAGAGATCGAGTTCTTTATCGCCGACATCCGCCACTTCGAGTCCGACCCGAACTTCCAGACCCAGGCACTGACACCCAAGCGTGGGGTGTTTTTCTGCCGGCCGGGGCATCCGTTATTGGCCAAGGAAAGCCTGTCGACCAACGACATGTTCGACTACCCGCTGGCGACCACGCTGATCCCGCCGGGAATTCGCAAATTGCTGGCGAACCTCAGCGGCCGCATCGATTTTTCCCCGACCATCGAGACCGAGCACTTTCCGGCGCTGGTGAAAGTGGTGCTGCAATCGAATGCGATTGGCGTGGGCACGGAGGAGGCGTTTGTCGAGGACATTGCCAAGGGTTCGCTGGTGTTGCTGCACTGGCGCAATCTGCCGCAGAACCTGGAGAGCATGAATGCGCGCTGCGGGATTGTCAGTCGTACCGGGTTTCGGCTGTCGCCGGCGGCACGGGCGATGATCGAGACGTTGGTGGCGGTGGATCGGCAGGAAGTCAGCGTCGCCGTTTAAAGGGTTCGTTCCCACGCAGAGCGTGGGAACGATCGGTGTACGTTAGAGCTTGGCTGCTGCCAACTCAGGCGCCACCCAATCGGTGACCTTGAACGACTTGCGAATCAGCTTCTGCTGCGCCGCCAGATCCACCTTGTCCTGCAAGCTGCCGAGGAACACCGGATCCAGTGTCGACGGGAACACTTCGCTCAATTTCTGATCCTGCAGATCCTGCGTCAGGATCACCGGTGGATAACTGGCCAAACCCGAGACCAGTTGCACGTAAGCCGCCTTGTTGCTGTCCTCGGTCAGCCACTCAACCGCCTGCTGCTGCGCCTTGAGCAATTTCGCCACCGCTTCCGGGTGCGCGTCGACAAACTTGCCCGTGCCGACCAGTACCGACTGCACGCTGCCTGCGCCACCGAGATCCTTGGTGTTCAGCGGCAACTCGGCCAGCCCCTTGGCCTGCAATGCGGTCAACCCGGAGCTGCCCCATGACGCATCGATCTGCTTGGCTGCCAACGCCGCGACCGCAGCATTGAAATCCAGATTGATCACTTTCAGATCCTTCTCGCTCAGACCCTGACTGGCCAGCGCCGCATCAAACGACAACTGGGTTGCCGTGCCTCGGAAGATCGCCACGCGTTTGCCTTTCAGATCCTGCAGAGTCTTGATCCCTGACCCCGGCACCACGCCCAGATACTGTTTTACCCCACGCGCACTGGCGCTGAGCAAACGCGTATCCAGGCCATTGGACTTGCCGATGATTGCCGCCAGATCACCCAGATACGCCAGATCGACCTGACCATTGGCAAACGCCTCGTTGATCACCGGCCCGGCACCTTTGAAGAAACTCCACTGAATCTTGATGCCCTGATCGGCGAAGGCTTTTTCAAAAATCTGTTGATCGCGCAGCACATCGACCACCCCGCCGCCGCTGTGCTGGGTGCCGGCGCTCAGGTCGGGCACGGCGATTCTGATTTCCTTGAGTTCGTCGGCATGCGCGGTGAACGCCAGCAGGCCCGCCAGAGCAGGCACGGCAAACAGACTGAAAACACGTTTGAAGGGGAGGTTCATGGGTGCAGCTCCTTGATCACGACGGGCGTTGAGGAGCCGAAAGTAGGCCGAATGCACACCTTCGCTTAAATACTATAAACGCACATTTTTATAGCTTTTAACGCTAAGCGAGCAGTAGCGCGGCTTGCAGCGGCGTATGCATTAACAGCATCGAAAATATTCTTCGAATGCATTGGATGCGTGTGGGTTGGAAGCCTTAAATGGCGCTGCTTATCTCTAAAACTAACTTATTAACGATTATTTATAACTATTAGCTCTTAGTTAATACCGCGAGAGTTCGCAGCCTTCGGCAGCTCCTACAGGGGTCAATTCAAGGACGCATTCCCCCGTAGGAGCTGCCGAAGGCTGCGATCTTTTGATCTTGAGCCAACCCGACAACGGAGGTCACCCATGGCCCGCCAATCCTTGCTCAGTCTCCCCCTGCCCGCGCCGCCGCTGAAAAGCCGCCGTAGCTGGCCAAGCGTGAACCAGCGCCTGTTGCCATGGCTGCTGCCGCTTGGCTTGTTCGCCCTATGGTGGCTGGCCGCGCGCAACGAATGGATGAGCGAGCAGATACTGCCCGCGCCTTCGCTGGTGTGGAACAGCGCTGTCGAGTTGTCGCAAGGCGAGTTATGGAGCCACTTGTGGATCAGTTTGCAGCGTTTGTTCTGGGGTCTGCTCGCGGGGGTTTCTGCGGGTGCATTGCTCGGCTCAGCACTGGGATTCAGTCGTCGTCTTGAGCGTTTGATCTTCCCCACCTTCGCCGGACTTTCGCAAATACCGACGCTGGCGTGGATTCCCTTGTTCATGGTGTTTTTCGGCATCGGCGAAGTGCTGAAACTGGTGGTGCTGATCAAAGCGATCGTGGTGCCGGTGACCCTGCACACACTGGTCGGCGTAAGAGATGCACAGCCAAAATTGCGTGAAGCCGCCGCCGTTTTGCGCCTGCCGCCACGCCTGCTGATTCGTCGCCTGGTATTGCCCGCCGCCCTCCCCGCGTTCATGGCTGGCGTGCGTCTGGCGCTCGCCGCCGGATGGACCTCATTACTGGCCGTCGAACTGCTGGCCTCCAGTGAAGGCATTGGCTACCTGATGGTCTGGGCGCGACAACTGTTCATGCTCGACATCGTGTTCGTCTGCATCGTCGTCATCGGTTTGATCGGCGTGGCGATGGATCGCGGTATCGGTCTGCTGGACAAAAAACTGGTGCACTGGCCGCACCCGGCCACTGCCGAAATTCGTCGCGGCCCGCGTTATGAAGGCTGGCAGCGGCTGCAACCATGGCTGCTACCGCTGGGCTTGTTGGCACTGTGGCAATTGGCGAGTGACCAGCAGTGGGTCGACGCCAATATTCTGGTCAGTCCGTTGGCCGTTTTGAGCACGGCATGGGCTGGCGTGCTCGATGGCACGTTGATCAGCGGCATGGCGCTCAGCCTCGGTCGCACCCTCGGCGGTTTGCTGTTGGGTGGTGGACTCGGTTTCGCCTTCGGCTTGCTGCTGGGCTTGTCGCGCACCAGCGAACGCCTGCTCGGCCCGACCCTCGCGGCCATCCGCCAGATCGCCATTTTCGCCTGGGTGCCACTGCTTACCGCGTGGTTCGGTCTCGGCGAACTGGCCAAGTGGGTGTTCGTCGCCCTTGCTGCATTCTTTCCGCTGTTTATCGCCACGCAACGCAGCGTCGCCAACCTCTCACCACAACTCAACGAAGCCGCACAAGTGTTGCGCCTGAGCCTCGGCCAACGCCTGCGCCGACTCGTGCTGCCGGGCGCCGCGCCGGGGATTTTTGCAGGCCTCAGACTGAGCCTGATCTACGCCTGGCTCGGCACCATCGGCGCTGAATATTTCATGCCGTCCAACGGCGGCATCGGCAGCCAGATGATCGGCGCACAACAACTGCTGCGTATGGACCTGATCATGGCCGGCATGCTTTTCGTCGGTCTCACCGGCGCCCTGCTCAACCTCATTGGCCAACGCCTGGAAATTCGCGCGACCCGCTGGAGACACGCATGAACGCACCGATTGTCAGCTTCAACCACGTAGGCAAATCCTTTGACGTCGACGGTTTCGAACTGGAGGCGATTCGCGAATTCAACCTCGACATTGCCGAGGGCGAATTCGTCGCCATTGTCGGCTCCAGCGGCTGTGGCAAATCGACGTTGCTGCGTTTGCTGGTGGGCCTTGATACGCAGTTTCGCGGGCAGATTACCGTGGATGGCAAAGCCGTCAGCGGCATCGGCGGCGAACGCGGCATTGTCTTTCAGGAGCACCGTTTATTCCCTTGGCTGACCGTCGCCGACAACATCGGCCTGGGTCTGGTCAACGAGCCACTGAGCGCTGCGCAGAAGCAACAGCGGATCAACGATTTCATCGATCTGGTCGGCCTGCGCGACTTCACCCGCGCCTATCCGCACCAGCTCTCCGGCGGCATGGCCCAGCGTGTGGCGATCGCTCGCGGCCTGGTTGCCAGCCCGCGCATTCTGCTGCTCGACGAGCCCTTCGGCGCACTCGATGCTCTGACCCGCCAGCAGATGCAGGACGAGCTGTTGGCGATCCGCGATCGCGCAAAAATCACCACGATCCTCGTCACCCATGACGTCGAGGAAGCGATCTTTCTCGCCGACCGGGTGGTGGTGATGGAGCCGCGCCCGGGGCGGATCAAACAAGTGGTCGACATCGCCCTGCCCCATCCGCGACAGCGCAGCAGTTTCGACTTCCATCAGTTGCGTGAAGAGCTGCTGCACGAACTGACCAGTGACGACCATTATCAACCGAGCGTACCGGTACAGATCCGCGATCTGCCGCTGACGTTCATTGCCTGCTGAACAGGAGTTTTGCGATGCCGCAACGTCCCAACTTTCTGGTGATTCTGGCCGACGATCTAGGCTTCTCCGACATCGGTGCGTTCGGCGGCGAAATCGCCACGCCGCATCTCGACGCTTTGGCCAACAACGGCCTGCGCCTGACCGATTTTCATACTGCACCGACCTGCTCGCCGACCCGCTCGATGCTGCTGACCGGCACCGACCACCACATCGCAGGGATCGGCACCATGGCCGAAACGCTGACGCCGGAACTGATCGGTAAACCGGGTTATGAGGGCTATCTCAACGATCGCGTGGTGGCGCTGCCGGAGTTGCTGCGCGAGGCCGGTTATCAAACCTTGATGAGTGGCAAATGGCACTTGGGTTTGAAGGCTGAATTGGCGCCCCATGCGCGAGGTTTCGAGCGTTCGTTTTCGCTGCTGCCGGGCGCGGCCAACCATTACGGTTTCGAGCCAACTTACGATGAGCAAACACCCGGCCTGCTGAAATCCACTCCGGCGCTGTACATCGAGGACGATACGTTTCTCGACGAATTGCCGAAGGATTTCTATTCCTCCGATGCCTTCGGCGACAAGTTGCTGCAGTACCTCAAGGAACGTGACCAGACCCGGCCGTTCTTCGCCTATTTGCCATTCTCCGCACCGCACTGGCCGTTGCAGGCGCCTGCCGACATCGTCGAGAAATACCGCGGCCGCTATGACGCCGGCCCTGAAGTGCTGCGCCTGGAACGCCTGGAAAAACTCAAAGCCCTCGGCCTGATCGAACCGGACGTCGAGCCGCATCCGCTAATTCAGTTGACCCAACAGTGGGACGCATTGAGCGAGGAGCAAAAACAGATTTCCGCACGGGCCATGGAGGTCTACGCGGCGATGGTCGAACGCATGGACTGGAACATCGGTCGGGTCGTCGATTACCTGCGCCAGCAAGGGCAGCTCGATAACACGTTCATCCTGTTCATGTCTGACAACGGTGCCGAAGGTGCGCTGCTGGAAGCGTTTCCGAAGTTCGGTCCGGAATTGGTGACATACCTCAGCCAGCATTACGACAACAGCCTCGACAACATTGGTCGGGCCAATTCATATGTCTGGTACGGGCCGAACTGGGCGCAGGTGGCGACCGCGCCATCGCGGTTGTTCAAGGCGTTTACCACGGAAGGCGGGATTCGCGTGCCGGCGCTGTTGCACTATCCGCAATTGGCGATCAAAGGGCAGATCAGCCATGGTTTCGGCACGGTGATGGACATCACGCCGACGATTCTCGATCTGGCCGGCGTGCGTCATCCGGGCAAGCTGTGGCACGGCAAATCGGTGGCGCCGTTGCGTGGTAAATCGTGGTTGGGATTCTTGTCGGGCGAGACCGCGCAGGTGCACGACGAGCACACGGTGACGGGTTGGGAATTGTTTGGGCGAAGGGCGATTCGGCAGGGATCGTGGAAAGCGGTGTGGATCCCCGGGCCAGTGGGGCCGGCGACCTGGCAGCTTTATGACTTGAGCAGTGATCCGGGGGAAATTCATGATCTGGCGTTGAGTCAGCCGGAGAAGCTCAGCACGTTGATCGGGCATTGGCAGCAGTATGTCGAGGAGACTGGGGTGATCTTGAGTGAGTCGCCGTTTCAGCCGGATTGAGGGCAAGGTCAAAAGCCCCTCACCCTAACCCTCTCCCGGAGGGAGAGGGGACTGACCGAGGTGTCTTTCGTCAAACATCGACCTGAAAAATCGGGTCGATTATGGATTCGACAAAGCTCTTTCACTTCGGTGTAACTCCTCAATATCCCCGGGTCGGTCCCCTCTCCCTATGGGCGGTCCGACGTTTCGGGAGGGCTAGGGTGAGGGCAACTCGTCAGGCCTCCACCGCCTCCCCTGCCACCACAACCTCATCCCGACGAACAAACCGGTTCGCCCGCCCAAACGTGCCAAAATCATTAAACCGCACGCCCATCTCACGCATCACCTTATGCGCCACCGGCACAGTCATCTGACGGATGTAAAACGGTTCCTTCACGACAAAATGATGAATCCCGTGGCTGCTGCCAAAATTGAAGCAGAACGCCTGCAACGGCCACAACCACCAAGGGTTCAGCACCTGACACTGCTGCAGCACATTACCCAACTCGACATCGCCGTAGTAATGCATGTTCGAGCTGATGAAGTGCAGACAAAAGGTGCGCAACACATTCGGACCGATAATCACCACAGCAGCGATATCGATCACCTGCATCACCGACAATGTGGTCGCTGACCATTCGATCGGCGAGCCCAGCAGATAAGCGATGCCATTGGCCGCATGAAAACCGAGAAACACATACCACGCGCCCCAATGCACCAGCGCCAGCGGCGCATACACCTTCAACGTGCGCTTGATAATGCTGAACTTATGCGCCCAGGTCTTGGCCCGCAGCATGCGGATGAATGCCGACATCACGTTGTCGCCGACCATCAGCAAGCGCGCAAAACCCCACGGCTCGCCGTTGGTGATCGCGCGTTCTTCCATGTCGGTTTCAGTGCCGGAGACCTTGTGATGATTGAGGTGCAGATGCCGACGAATCCACGGATTGATCGTACTCGGCCGCGCCAGCCACACCAGGCCCATCATCAGGTTGTGCGGCACGCGCTGTTTGCGGAAATACATGCTGTGGATCAGGTCGTGCTCCAGCTCATGGGTCAGCGACGCGAAAAACGCATTGAGCAGCAGGCAAACCCACCACGCCATGTGGCCGCTGATGTACAGCGCCGCCGACCCCATCATCCCGATCAGGGCAAACGCCAGAATCCCCGCACCCAGCGCATCCTGATGCTTGAGAATCGGGTAGCGCTCGCGCAGTTCGACGCCTTTGGCCAGCACCACTTGGCGAATATGCGCTGATCGCTGGGCCGCATTGTGTCGCTGGGGACTTGCAGAAGTACCGTCCATGCTTCCATCCTCGGGTCTATGATGTTCGCATCGTGCCTCGCCAAGGCTTCATTTGCGGTAGCCAAGAACGCCAACCTGTTGACCGGAAGCGCCAATCAGCATGAAGGAACCGACCTCCCTCGCCAGCTGGACCCGTGCCTTGCGCAAGCAACTCGATGCGCTGGGACTGGACAGCATTGCCCTGTGCCAGCAGGCCGGGCTCGATCCGAATTTGATGGACGACCCCAACGCACGCTATCCGCTGTCCGGCACTACGCGCCTGTGGGAAATTGCCGTGCAGGTCAGCGGCGACCCGGCGATTGGTTTGCGCGTGTCGCGGTTCGTCAGCCCGACCACGTTCCATGCCCTCGGTTATGCGCTGGTGGCCAGCGGCAGTTTGCGCGAGGTGTTCGAGCGCATCGTGCGTTATCACCCGGTGGTCAGCGATGCGCTGGAACTGGAACTGAGCCGCAGCGACGACCGCTATCAATTCCGTCTGAAGATTCCGTCAGGCAATCCGGCGCCAGCCTTCGAAGCCATCGACGCGTTCACCGCGATCTACGTGCGCACTTGCCGCAATCGCCTCGGCCGCGATTACGCGCCACTCGCCGTGTATCTGCGCCGTCCGGAACCAACCGATGTGCACCAATGGCACAAAGTCTTCCGCGCCCCGGTGCATTTCGGCTGTGCCGAGGATCGTCTGGAGTTCGCCCTCGCCGATTTCGACAGCCACCTCGACGACGCCAACCCGGAACTCGCTGAACACAATGAAGCCGTGCTCAAACGCACCATGGCTCAGCTCCAGCCGTTGACCTGGGAGCGCAAGGTGCGCGATGCCATTGAAGAACAACTGCCGGAAGGTGAACCCAGTGCAGAACGGATTGCCCAGGCGTTGCACCTGAGTTTGCGCAGCCTGCAAAGGCATCTGGCGGATGAGGGTTGTCGCTTCGACACATTGCTCAATGAGAGCCGCGAAAATCTGGCGCTGCTGCACCTGCGCGATCCGCAGTGTTCGTTGAGTGAGGTGAGTTATCTGCTCGGGTTTGCCGACACCAGTAGTTTCAGCCGTGCTTTCAAGCGCTGGACGGGGATGACGCCGGGGCAGTTTCGCGATGGCTTGCGCTGATCGTCAGCCTTTAGCCAGACTGCGTTCCATACCAGATGACCATTGTTCGATCATCGCAGCACCCATCGCGGCGAACGCCGGATTACTGGCGCCGTACTCCGCCATTTCGCCCATTGCCACCTGCATACCGTTAGCGACTTGCTGCAGTAATTCATTGCAACGCGCCTCCGTCAGATTGCAGGCCGTACGACCGAACCGCATCAGCATTTTGTGCTTGGGCCAAGCCTTCGAGCCACCCAAGAGCAACGCCATACTGTCGTTCTTTATGTAGACCGATGTGGTGATGATGTCGTATGCGGGCGCGAGTCTGATTGTCGATTCCTCGCCGCAGCTTTCGTAAAGCACGCCGAAGTTTTTGAGATGAGCGTCGCCGTTTTTCACGCCTGCGGACAAAGCCACAATCTTGAAAAATGCTTCCAGCGCCAGATTGAGCAATGCAGGCGAAACAAACGCTTTGATCTGCCGGGCCGCGCCTTCGTAAGAGCCGTCGTATTTGGCTTTCGACGGCCAACCGTTGAGTACGCAGAAGTCCTCAAAACCCAGGTAGCCCGTAGCGCTCAAATCAAAGCGCTCGATAACCAGAAACCTGCCATGTTCGCTGAGCTCGAAGTTCGGCACGTCTAGCCCGCAGTGTTGCGCGGCACGCATGCAGAAGTATTCGTTGGTCGCCAAATGCGGATATTCATCAGCCCGAAAAGCTTTGACCAAATGGGTCGATCCCCGATGCGTCAGACGATCAATCTCAGTCGCACTGTCACGTACCAGCACTTTAGGCTGCACCCCAGACACTCCGGAATACTGGCCATAGGTTTGCAACAGATCCTCGAACAAGCCTTGCGCACCATCGTGCACCAGCAGATCGGCCAGCGACGTTTCAGGCGGGCGATCCGTCATCGATGGGCTGGCAATGGATAACCGACCGAGCTGATAGGGGCCGACAATGGCCAGCAATGCAAAGTCATCGAAGCCGCGAACCGCTTTGCTGAAACGCCGAACCAACTCATCACGAAGGGCGCCTTCGGGCAGATTCATCTCGAAAACCGGATGAATGCCATGCTCCCAAAGATAACTCTCCAGCCGGGACGGCATTGTCAGTGACACGGCATTTCCAGCACTGGTTTCTTCGCGGTAACTGAAGACGCTGTCGACTCGATCTTGCCCGCGCGCCAACGTTCCCACCGCTTGCCCGCCGACACAGACATTTAATCGATCTGACGACTCAGTCATGGAAGTTGACCTTTTGCAGCGTATCGAGTGTCGGTCGACGAGACTGACGCGGAACCGCAGTCAGCTCATAGCCAAACCCGTTGAGGATCGCTTCGACTTTGCGCAGGCCGATTTCCGAAATGGTGTTGTTTTCGATCCCCGAAATCGTCGCGCGGCTCATTCCGTATTGCTGAGCCAGTGCCTGCTGGGTCATTTTGTTCGCCTTGCGCAGGGCTTTGATCAACTCGCCAAGCTGTTCCATCGGGCTTCCTGCATCAAATATGGTGCAAATTTAGATATATGTTTAATTTGCATCGCATTTGATGCACTCACTGAACAAGATTAGCCTAGTTCCCAGTGATCACGAAGCAATCACTTGCTCACCACAAACCCCAGCTCAAAAACAGTGCCGTCAGCATCACTACTCACCCGCACCTGTCCCCCATGCAACTGCATGATCGACTGCACGATCGCCAGCCCCAAGCCACCCGAATCCCCCGGCTCTGCCCGTGAAGGATCGACGCGGTAGAAGCGGTCGAACAGTCTGCTCAGATGTTCATGCGCAATCGCCGGGCCATGGTTGTGCACTTGCAACCAGCACTCACCCGACTCGTCGCGGCGACGCAGACTGATCACCGATCCTTGATCGGCATGACGCACGGCATTGGCCAACAGATTGCCGAGCGCCCGTTGCAACAGTTGCTGATCGGCAAGCAGTTCACCGTGCAGTTGATTGTCCAGCCGCACGTCACGGTCATCCGCCAAGGCTTCAAAGTAATCACACAGCTCACCGCCAACGCTGTGCAAATCCAGGATTTGCAAATTCAGCGCCCGCTCGGCCTGCTCGGCACGGGCGAGGAACATCAGGTTTTCCGCCATGCGCTTGAGCCGTTCGAACTCTTCCATGTTCGAGGCCAGGACTTCCTGATACTCCGCCGTGCTGCGCGGATGATTCAGCGCCTGACCGTTACTCGCCAACAAGGTGTGTAGCGGCGTGCGAATCTCGTGGGCGAGGTCGGCGGAGAACTGCGACAGGCGCTGCACGCTATCGTCCAGCCGCGCCAGCATGCCGTTGAGCGCCTGCACCGGTTCAAGCAGTTCAGTCGGCGTACCGGCGGCGGGCAAGCGCTGATCGAGGCTGCGCAGATCGATGCCGCGCACGGCTGCGCTCAACTGCCGTAACGGTCGCAAGCCCCGGCGCAGTAACAGCAAGCCCAGGGCAAAGGCGAGCAACGCGCCGAGGCCGACGGCCAGATACAAGCGCAAACGGTAACTGGCGAGCATCTGCTCGCGCTCGCTCAGCACCTTGCCGGCGATGACCGTCAGTGGCTCGCCGTTCGGCCCTTGCGCTGCACCTGATAACAGCGCCAGTGCAGCACCGTCCGGCGCTTGCCACGTCAGCACGTCGCGGCGCCGCGGCGCTTGCTCGCGGGGGATTGCGTTGAGCGTCGGCAGATCGCGTTGACGGGGATTGATTGCGATCACGCTGGAACCATCGGCGCGGCGCACCAGCAACAGACTGTCGAGATTGCCGAGCATGTTCTGATACAGCCGTGGCCGTGCCTGCAAAGCGTCGAGGCTGTCGCTGTCGGCGAGCAACGCGCGCACTTGCTCCAGTCGTCCAAGCAATGCGAGGTCGTCGCGGTAGGCGATTTCCGAGGCCAGCGAGCGGTAGAGAAACACGCCAATCGTGCTCAGTACCAAGGCGCAAACAATGGCGAACGCCAGCGCCAGTCGCCAGGCGATCGACTTAGAGCGCATCGTCCGGCGCTTCCAGTTGATAACCGACACCGCGCACGGTGTGGATAAGTTTCGGCATGTACGGATCATCGACTTTCGAACGCAAACGCCGCACGGCGACTTCGACCATGTTGGTGTCGCTGTCAAAATTCAGGTTCCATACCTGTGAGGCGATCAGCGTGCGCGACAGCACTTCGCCCTGACGGCTGGCGAGCAATTGCAACAAGGCGAACTCCTTGTTGGTCAGGGCAATGCGCTGGCCGCCGCGACTGACACGGCGGCGCAACACATCGATTTCCAGATCGGCGATGCTGTACGACTCGGCTTCGCGCATCGGCCCGCGCCGTAGCAACGTGCGTACCCGTGCGAGCAGTTCGGCGAAGGCGAAGGGCTTGAGCAAGTAATCGTCAGCGCCCAGTTCGAGGCCGCGCACGCGGTCTTCAATGGCGTCCTTGGCGGTCAGGAACAATACCGGCGTGGCGCCGCGCTGGCGGATCAGCTGCAGCAATTGCCAGCCGTTGAGCCCGGGGAGCATCACGTCGAGGATGATCAGGTCATATTCCTGTTGCTCGATAAAGTAACGGCCATCGAGGCCATTGAGCGCCACGTCCACGGCAAAACCCGACTCGCCCAAGCCTTTGGCGAGGAAATTCGCGGTTTTGGCTTCATCTTCTACGACCAGCAAACGCATGGCACACCTCGATTGATCAGGCGTACAGGCTAGGCGCCTTCGGCGGCGTTGCCCATTACAAACTTGTAATCAGACTGACGAGGTTCTGACGAAGGACGGCGATTAAGGTGACGACCTTCGCTTTTGGAGCCTGTCCATGACCGTCAAATACCTTGTAGCCAGCCTGGCCCTCGGCCTCAGTGCCAGCGTGTTCGCAAGCCCGGAACTGCCGCGTCACGCTGACCTCGACCTGAAAACCGCACGGCTGCTCGCTGACACGGCAATGGCCAACTGCACCGGCACGGTGTCGGTGCTCGATCGGGGCGGCAATCTGTTGGTGACCCTGCGCGGCGACGGTGTCGGCTCGCACAACACGGCTGCCAGCCAACGCAAGGCCTACACCGCGCTGTCGACCAAAACCGCCACGCGGCTATTTGCCGAACGCGCTCGCAGCAATCCGCAAACCGCCAACCTCAACACTCTCGACGAACTGCTGCTGCTTGGCGGCGGGATTCCGCTGTTCGCCGCTGATGAACTGGTCGGTGCGATAGGCGTGGCCGGTTCCGGCGGCGGCGAGCAAGACGAAAACTGCGCGATCAAGGCGGCCGAGAAAACCGGCCTGGCCACCACCCGTTCCCAATAAGGAGATGCATCGATGAATACTTTGCGCATGACTTTCGCCGCGCTCGGCCTGAGTGCTTTTTCAAGCCTGGCGCTGGCCGCTGGCAACCCGTTGAGCGTGCACGTGCTCAATCTGGAAAACGGCCTGCCGTCGCCGGGCATCAACGTGACCCTGGAGAAACATGTCGGTCAGGACTGGCAGCCGCTGGCTCAGGGCACCACCAATGAACAAGGGCGGATTGCCGAACTGTTCCCGGCCAAACAGCCTTTTGAAGCGGGTGAATACCGGGTGGTGTTCAAGACCGGCGAGTACTTCAAGAAGGTCAAGCACGACACCTTCTTCCCGGAGATTCCGGTGATTTTTGAAGTGAAGCAGACCGATCAGCACTATCACATCCCGCTGCTGCTGAGCCCGTACGGTTTCTCGACCTATCGCGGTTCGTAAAATCAACACAGATCCCCTGTAGGAGTGAGCCTGCTCGCGATAGCGGTATGTCAGTCACCCATTGGCTAACTGATAGATGGCTATCGCGAGCAGGCTCACTCCTACAGGTCTGTGCTTTGCTCCAGATATCACGAACAGCAAAAAAACCTGTGGGAGCCTGGCTTGCCAGCGATGGCGTCCGTACAGCAGACATCGATGTCGGCTGATGCACCGCTATCGCTGGCAAGCCAGCTCCCACAGGGGCTGGGGTGCATTGTCAGATTGTGGCCAGGGCGCGCAATCGCGCGGGGTCGAGGATTTCGATCTCGCCATACCCAAGCCCGATAATCCCCTGCCCCTGCAAATCCTTGAGGATCTGGTTGGTGGTCTGCCGCGACAGCGACAGCATCGATGCCAACTGCTCCTGCGGCAGTTGCAGTACACGACGCGGCGCGTCGAGTTCGCCGTAGCCCTCGGCGATCATCAGCAAGCGATGGGCCAGACGCGCCGGCGCTGGCAGCAGGCTCAGTTGTTCGAGGTTGATGAAGGCCAGGCGCAGTTTGTGGCTCATCAGCAGCGCCAGATGCCGCCAATACACCGGATGTTCGTCGAGCAGTTTCAGCAACGTCGCCTGCGGAATATTCAGCAACGTGCACGGCCCGACTGCGTAGGCGTCATGGGTACGCGGCTGACCATCGAACAGGCAGATCTCGCCGAACCAGTGCGGCGCTTCCACCAGACTCAACAACGCCTCCTTGCCCTGCTCGCTCACCGCACCGATGCGCACGGCGCCATCGAGCACTGCGTACAAACCGCACGGCGCATCGCCGCGCTGGAACAAGCGCTGCCCCGCCGTCAGCCGCCGCTCTCGCGCTGCCGCCAGCAAGCCATCCTGAAAAGACACCGGCAGATGACTGAACCACTGGCCACTCATCAGCCGCGAACGTATTTGCATAAACACTCCTGGATTGTCGCCTGCCTGACAGAGCGAACCCTGATCCCGAGGGATGATGCGATCAACCCTACCGGAGGAACAACAATGAAAAGCCTCGTCGACCACCTCAGTCAATACGCCGCCTACCACCGTGATCCGCGCAATATCGCCAGCCACTTTATCGGCATTCCGCTGATTGTGGTGGCGGTGGCGGTTTTGTTGTCGCGTCCGCAATGGTCGCTGGGTGGCTTGTGGATATCTCCAGCCGTTGTCGTGGCGCTGGCCTCGGCGTGGTTTTACCTGCGCCTGGAAGTGAAGCTCGGGGTGTTGATGACCGTGCTGATGGGTTTATCCGTCTGGGCCGGGCATGTGTTGGCGCAGCAGAGCACCATGGTCTGGCTGAGCAGCGGCCTGGCGATGTTTGTGGTGGGCTGGGTGATCCAGTTTGTCGGGCATCACTATGAAGGGCGCAAACCGGCGTTTGTCGATGATGTGTCGGGGCTGATCGTCGGGCCGTTGTTTGTCGTCGCCGAGTTGGCGTTCATGCTCGGGATGCGGCATGAGCTGAAAGAGCAGATCGAGGCGCGGGCGGGGGTGGTGCGAGTTAATCCGAATCGTGCGGCAATCTAGACTTCAACCCTGCTCGTTCCCACGCTCTGCGTGGGAGCGTCGCCATGGACGCTCCGCGTCCACTGTGACGCAGAGCGTCACGGGATGCGTTCCCACGCAGAGCGTGGGAACGATCAGTTAAAGGCTGGCGACTTTCTGCCAGACCTTGGGTTTGAAGAACAGCGTTTCACCCTTGGCCAGGCCGATCAGGCTGTCGTGGTCTTTCACCACTTCGGCCTCGATCAAATCCGTCTGGCCCTCAACCTTGAGCGTCACCCGCGTGGTCGCGCCCAACGGGCGGATGTCACGGACTTCAGCCGCATGGTGATCCTCCAGCTCATGCCTGGACAACGACACTTCATGCGGGCGGAACAGCACGTGGTTGTCGTCGCTCAACAGCAAGCGGTTCGAATCGCCGAGGAAGTGATAAACGAAATCGCTGGCCGGGTTTTCGTAAACGTCGCCCGGTGAGCCGATCTGCTCGATCACACCTTTGTTCATCACTACGATCCGGTCAGCAACCTCCATCGCCTCTTCCTGGTCGTGGGTCACGAACACCGAGGTCAGGTTGATGTCTTCGTGCAACCGCGCCAGCCAGCGGCGCAGCTCTTTACGCACCTTGGCATCGAGGGCGCCGAACGGCTCATCGAGCAGAAGCACTTTTGGCTCGACCGCCAAGGCACGGGCCAAAGCGATACGTTGACGCTGACCACCGGACAACTGCTCCGGATAACGATCCGACAACCAGTCCAACTGCACCATGTTCAGCAGTTCGTGCACCTTGACCGCGATCTGGCTTTCGTTCGGACGCTGGTTTTTCGGTTTCATGCGCAGACCGAACGCGACGTTATCGAACACGGTCATGTGGCGGAACAACGCGTAATGCTGGAACACGAAACCGACGTTGCGATCACGCACGTCGTGGCCGGAGACGTCTTCTCCGTGGAACACAATATTGCCGTTATCCGGGGTTTCCAGGCCGGCAATAATGCGCAGCAAGGTGGTCTTGCCGCAGCCCGACGGGCCGAGCAACGCCACCAGCTCACCGCTGTGGATATCCAGACTGATGTTGTCCAGCGCCTTGAACGCGTTGAAATTCTTGCTGACGTTACGCACTTCGATCGAC
>Ga0307510_10000084_pt1 | contig 71209 bp, 84 predicted proteins | sample 12_EM_MG_FD_207224 | JGI IMG/M metagenome (GOLD analysis project Ga0307510, IMG submission 207224) | Populus trichocarpa ectomycorrhiza microbial communities from riparian zone in the Pacific Northwest, United States - 12_EM | ecosystem: Host-associated > Plants > Roots > Unclassified | place... | reverse complement strand
TAAGATCTAGCCCATTGCTGAACGGCCGTCGCAAGTAGTGAGGCAGACAGACTGAAAACGAGGCTCATAAGCCAGAAAACGTTTACTCGGCGGTCGGAAGCGGATGGATGAAAGGTAGGGTAAGACAGCGCTTGAGTGACATTTAGGGGGATCTGGGTGCCGATCGACGCAATTTGTTGTGATATCTGAGCAAGAATCCGAACAGATTGATCTTGGTAGTAGACTGATTGCTGTGCCGGGTCCACTCTCAAGTCTTGAATCTTTGGGACTACGAACGCAGTGAGAACTGCAGAGAACAAACCAGCCTGAAGCGAGAATGATGTCAACTGGATTGAGTAGCTATGGGTTGATAGCCGATACATACGAATATAAGGAGCCCGTCCATGTCCTCTCTCAAGGTTTGCATTCGAACTTCATCATGGGCCTGAATTTCTTTCCTGTATAGACTCCATAGGGCATTGGCACTGTCGGCAAAATCTTTGAGCTCTTCTGGGGAATCTCCGGGGGGGGAACGACTTGGGGCACCATTTCCCGATTGAATGTTCGTCGATACGTTCGTTCCTCTCACTTCGGCGAAATTGATCGGACCATTTTGTGCCGGTACTGGGGATACTTCCTGTTCATCTTGCAGGGCCATCAGCACTTCAAGAAGATTGAGCAAAGAAGACCCCAAACTCAACTCACTATTAGGTCCTCTTTCTAGGTCGGTTTGGGGACTTCTGCTGTCGTTCGTCATGGTTGAAATGTGCGTGCAGGATATCACGCATGCAAGGCGACGCCACGACCTGTGTCCTGTCTCAAGCGCTCGCCGTGCTCATAATTATGGCACGGCGACGCGCCGCCGACGGCCAGTTCCGTTAGGCGTTGGCCTAGCGGACACAAACCTCACAGAGCTTCTCACGAGTCACTTTTACCTCCGAAAGTTGAATAGTGCCTGAATATTAACACATATTGAGCCATGCCATACCGATTTTTACTGCTATAGAAGCTCCCGGTCGCACAGTCCAGATCTCGAGTGATATAAGACTATCTACACTGACAGTTTCCTCGGTCATACCGGCACTTGGGCGGTCCGGTCCTGTATGTGAAGCTGTGAAGTTCAGACCGACACAGCGCGCAGACTCTACAATTGACGTTCATTATACGTTATTTTACAAGAATACTCAGTACGCTACCCCAAGACGTGAACATCAAAAGACCAAGTCCCAGCCGCGTCTCCTTGGTTGCTCTGGGAAGAAAAAATGGAAGTTTAGCACAACGGACACAGTGGTTGACGACACAAAGAAACGAAGCGTACTTTGAAACCCAGAATCCTCTGATCGTCAATCATGACACCATCATAGTGATATTTGTTCTGCGTCACAATCTCGACATAGGGCAACGACGACCGCACGTCCTCTTCGAATGTAGGGCCGGCATCGAGCACGCTTTCCATCACGTTAACGGTCTTCCAATTTCCGTTCGGGAGCTGCATGCTCCAGTTTCCATGCTGCGTCTTCCCACTTGCAGATGCCTGTGCGCAAGCAGCGCGCACAGCATAGGGGTTAAAGTCTCGCACTATTATTGGACTCGGCATACTATCCCTCAAAGTGACCGCACGCTGGCCAGCCGTCCTCGTTATCCAACTCATCGACGTACATTCTTCCTTGAACCAACGTGTGGCAGCAGGACCCCACTCAGGCCATGGCACATGTACAATATCGAGCGTGGACGCCTCGGGGGCGGGACAGAAGGCCGCACATGCGCGGTGTGCCACAGGGACATGAGCAAGGAGCGCACTCCGGTGCACGGTGAATGTGAGCCAATCGCTCCCGGAGGAGTGGCCGTAGAGAATATCGAAAATAATGATCGCATCCTCCGCCTTGTCACGGAACGGCCGATGAGATAAGGATGAGATCGAAACGGGGTCCGAACTGGTAGGATTTGGTGCTGCGCGGCAGTAGAGGTTGTAGATTAAGGTATCTTGAGCGAGCGGAGGAAGATGAAGGATGCATAGAGGCACGAGGCGCGGCGTGTCATCACTATCGATGATGATCTTGGATACGCCTAGCGTATTTAGAGTCAAGTTGGGAATCACGAGGGTGTCTTGCGAGAGGAAACTGAAATATACGCAGGTTCCCCATTCCCAGGACTGCAGCTGAGCATAAACCGAATTATCAGCGATGGTGGAAGAATGTGCTGTAACCGAAAGACGCACAAAATGCACCTCGCCTTTTTTCCAGCGCACCAGAGAGAATATGTTCTCATTCTCAACCCATTCTTCGAAAGTGATCAAATAAATGAGAAATTCCCCGACAATTTCAATGTGGACGCCGTCAATGCCAAGAGGCATGCTTTTCGTGCCGATGAAGATGATGGGTTGCTCGGCAAGGGGATGAGGCTGGCCGGTTGAAGGGCTCAACAACCGTATCTCCAAGATCATATCAGATGGACGACGCACGTCCGCGGTGCTTTTAAAAGGTCAAACTCGGGGAAACAAGACGAGCAGGGAACACACACGCAGTCAGAACCGCTACCAGGTCGACCTCGTGCGCTGCGAGCGCAAAGTCTAAAATTTCCGTTCCAAGGCTAAACTCCTTCCACTCCAGTTTTTGATCCTGCGAATCTGAGAGCGACGGAAGAGAAATGTGGGAGTACCCAACTGTGGATTGGTCGTCCGCGTGGGAGGGTCTCGTGCCGAGCAACAGCGCTCCGCCAGTGAAGTCGTAAGTGCTGGTCGAATTGAACGGCACAGAGACTTGTACGGACCTGCGGAAATCGAGCGTTGCCCATGCTTCTTCCCGATTCTCGAGAATCCGAAGGCGCTCAAGAAACCCTATGCCCGGACGCAAATCGTCGGTCACCGCGCAGCATTCCATCTGAACGAGATAGCGCAAGTCGGGGTAGCTGCAAAGGTCATGCAACATGCGACAGGTACGCCCGCATGATATAATGTCGTGGGGGGAAAGGTACAGAAGGATGCGAATTATGAGTTCCGGAGGTATGTGAAGCAACGAGACCTGTGGTGGGACGGCCTGGAAAGCATCGACGGAAAATACTGCAGCTTGAAGCGACAGTATGTTGTGCTGAGAGGGATGTCCGTGCACGCTCGTGTTCTCTCGACTCGGATTGGGTGATATCAACGGCTCGTCTTCATTCGGTAGAGTTCGTGATGTATCAGCCAACCACTCGTTCGAATTGCAGGGACTCCATCTTCCAGACGCAAGGGACATCAGTGGGCGTTGCAGGGAAAGGATCGTGGGTGGGGGGAAGTGAGAAATGAACGGCGTTCAAGTGTTGCGATAGCATCCATGGATGAGGGTTATTTCATATCATGGTACTAAGTCCGGTCCTGCACGGTCTTTGTCACGGTGTCGGGCGTCGGGCCCGTCACTCCCGGGGACGCATCCACCTCACTTGTGGACTTCTCTTGTTCAAAATAGCACTGGACGGGTGTCATTAAATCATTTACAAGCATCGTCCGTATTCTGCCTGAAACCCTTCCTCTTTTGACACCTTATCGGCCTTATCTCTTGACCTTCTACTCGTTGCAATCGATGTGGAAATCCTATCAGAAACTGAACGTCTCTGGGCGTTCATTTCGACGTACTTTGAATGATACATGTTGTGTAATACATAATGTGTAGTCACCACATAACTAAACACGTCCGCAAAGTCCGCATCACCATCCAGCATCAACCGTTTACAGTGGGAGAAAGGGGGCCACAACATTGCCGGATCAACTCCACAATCTTCTCCAAGACCACGTCTCCCTGCAGGACCGAAGTTTTGTTCGCGAATGTCTCTGTAACAAAGCTGCTGATATCCTGGTGAATCTCGTCCCTGCGACCCGAACGGACATGCCTATCCATAGCCTGCTGAGCATAATCAGCCGACACAATGCCACCGGTTGTCCTACAAATATCGTTGAGGATCACGTTAAGGTCTACGATGTAGCCCATCAGGCATTGGACATTCTCTGGACTGACGCGCGGGTGGGTTGGGTCAGCTGAATGTCCGGTCAGACGCTGTGTTCATGTTTGCTCACCTCCATCGATCGTATACATCATCAACCCATTCCGGGAACTTGCTCCTAGATCCACTTCATTCGGGTTCATCAGGTTCGCGTCCCACCCATTTCGTTTCCATAACACACACCTCATCGGCACGGCGCGAGCCGGTCCAGCCAAGTCATCGACGATGTGATACATCTTTTCTTTGAATTCCGTGCTCAATAAACACTAGTCTCCGTGAGTGGCTAAAAACGGCAAGGAAACCGAAGGAAGCTCACACCGGCGCCATCCTTCAGGTTCCATATTTCGACGATATCGACGTGAACGACATCCATGCAGTTCTTCAGGGATCGACCAACGAAGTTGCGACCAGACCGAAGGTCACACCAGTATCCTAAAGGGTTTTGATTCAGTCAGAATTGACTTATGGCTCGTCGAGGTGGACATATTTACGGCTTTGCCCGACTCTGGGAACCAAATATATAAAGGAGTTGAGATTCTGGAACAAGCAACGTACTCGATAGAACCATCGATGATAATAGCCCTGCATGTCCTCAATGCCGCAGACCATGCAAGATGGACGGGGTAAATTCGTGTCTTCGACCTTTGACCACTTGACGGCGGACCCATGCCAGTGATCAGTCTATCTGTCCTCACAACTAGATCGTTTATGAGGTCACCCAATTGTGAATTCACTGCAAACAAATGAACTCATCAAAGCAAGTCCACAGAAAGGAGACGAAGCTACCTTGAACGATTTCCGCTGGTACATCCCCAGGATCCTTGCGAAACAGGGAACGGCACGACTGCTTGTAACGTGCGTATGCTTTGGCTCTCGCTGTTTCATGGTCCTGAGAATTTCTACCTTCAATTAAGATGACCACATCAAATTTCGTAAATGCGACAACGACTGGCACTGAATATTGTATCAGTTGAGAATAACGACCTTGTAACTGAAGATGCTTACCTCTTCTCATGCTCAGGATCTCCCAAACACCTTCTCCAATACTCCCACTGATGGCGTCGGATGTGGGAACACATATCCTAGATTGAGTAAATGCGTCAGCAAGACCGAAATTGTGACAATTTCAATATCGATACTCTACCAAACGGCGTGTAATTTTTCATCAGCTGAACGGCTCGGGTCAGTCCGGTATGAAATAAATTCCCGGATAACCTGCAAACCCTGGACATCGCCAGGTTCAAATCCAGGGTACTCGTGGACAATAAGATAATGATTGTTTTCTGGATGAATCTCATAGTTGATGTCAGCTCTTCCTGGCGCGGTTCCTGGCGCAGCCTTATTTCCAGGTCAGTCATATTCACAAAACGATTGCGACTAGTTGCGTACCGATATGTCCACTTTGAAGACAGTATTGAGGAGTGAAGATTTGCCCGAGCCTTTCTGTGATTAAGAGAGGGATCAATTCGACTTGGACTTGGCTGAGCTTTGCGTGGCCGTACCTTCCCCACGACGAGAATCCTAAACCTACGGAGATGTGAGACGGGTGTGGTTTATGGCCCAAAATCAGGCTACATACTTGAGAGGTTTAGAGGTATTTGAGAGCACTTGTTGCACAGTTGAAGTGAGTGCCTGGTGCCTACTGGCAGACGGACTAGCCTGTACTGAATTGGTCCTTTTGACCTTGGGTGATGCCGACGATGGCTGTAGTGAGGACTCAGATACGACCCTTCTGAGGCCCTCCGCGGATTGGGTCGTTTCTCTACCATGTGTCAGCAGGCGCGGAAGTCGCGTTCGGCTGCGTCGTTGGGACAACGTGGTTGAAGAGTCCTCCGCGACAGGTTCGCATGGTGTCGCGGATGCAACTGGCACGCACTCTGCCACAGGTGTATCTGAAGAAAGGTCATTGGCAGTGCTGTTGCAGCAACCCATGGGGATGGCATCAGAACATTCGAGAAATCGAACTTGATATATGAGAGAACGACACACGAGGATTCCGCGCTGCAAGTGGGGCATCAAAGGCGTGATAAGTTATGTAATTTGTGGTGATTGTGTAGTGATCATCGGTCTCCTAACTAGTTCACCCGCGTCGAACACAACCCTTTTTTTTGTTCCTCGATAGGACGTACATACCTGTTTCGCCCCCCCCCTACTCCTGTTGCAGTACAACGGCTCGTGGAATTGGAAGGCTCTGTCATCCCAGCTGCCATTATAGCCAGATCCAGAATTACTGACAGCTCCATAAAACGCACCGAAAAGTGATTCTCGTGGCCCTTTTTCCGGTGGCATTTCCACGACATTAGAGGTTGTCGTCAGCCTGTCAATGGGAGAAGCTCTTGTGCACAAAGACATCTGTTCCGCTCAACCTGGTACGTTTTATATCCCTTAACATGGCATCAACCACTCTGATAAAGTATGCTCCCTATAATCAAGAGTGGGATCTACCACCGCGGAGTGAATATTTGTACCACGGAAGGTAACTGCCAGTCGAGGCGCTTGCAGGCGACTTCAATGTTGAAGTTGACCAACCTATCCCCTAGACTGGGATATGCGGATACGGCATCCGCATCATGATGGAATAAGGACCTGACATTGCTAAACGCTAGATTTTCTGTAGTCATCATGAACTGTAGGAAACATGGGATAGAAAATCTGAGTTGATCGAAGAAATAGACCAGGGTCTTGAGGACCAGGGTGGTCATTTGAGGAAGAAGTACTTCCAAGTAAGCGCTGATACCTCGGAACGCAAATCAGTGGAGGTCTGGAAATGTGACATGAGTGACAATCGGCATATGCAACAGCTGCCTCTGGACAACGCGCGCTTGGAAACGGGGAACGGAAGCCAATCTCGAGTGTCCCCAGCCGATGGAGGAGGGAAAGTGTTTGAAGCATATGGTTTATGGGAGGATATGTGGATGGGTGGGTCCACCAGAGAGTGGGTGTGACAAGGCCAACCGCAGTAACTTGAAGTAACGTCGATCTGATTGGAGAAGCGAAGTGATTCAGGATGAGGTGGCGAAGATGCTGTACTTCAAACGTCGTCGGAAGGATCAAGTGAGTATTGCGCCTGGTCAGAGGTTCGATACGCGGGTATTGAAGCATCGGAAATTCGTCGCCCAAAGCTGCGACCAGCTTCTGCAAACTTGGAATAGGCATGCTAAGGTAGACACTACGCAGGTGATCACGGTGCAAGCATGATTCCCACTTTATCTCCTACGATGAGATCATGATTATTATAATCGTAATCAATAATGGGAGGAAAGAGAGGCGAAAGTGCCAGCATGTCCGCGACGGGCATCCCACGTGTACAAACGAGGGAGATATCCAGGCGTAAGGCTGACCCAAGTATGAGGTATCGCCATCTTCTGCAGACGTGGATAAGCTCGTTCCACCAGCGTTCGCGGCCCCAATGCCCCTACAGAATATTGTCATCTTCGTCTTGCTCGATAACGCTCAATCGACAGAAATAAAATACGTTGAGAAGCGAATCATCGTCGAGCTTGTGGACGGATATCCCAGGTGGACTGACCATATGACAGGTTTACTCACAGGTCGATAAACGTACGGTAGTAGAAGGTGCATACCTCCGTAGCTGGAGCGTACGAACATCAATCTGTGCTCTTCGGAGAGAGACGGACATGCAATAGGCCAACTTTATTCACTGGTAATATCTGACGAAACATTAAGAACATACCTCCCGTCGTTCTGGTTTTCACGATCATCTGGCCTTCGGCGAAGCGTTTCAAGAAGTGGGGGACGGATTGCAGTAATTGAGAAACGATGCATGACAGAGGATGTGGTTTGGTTGTAGGTGAAGAGAGGCGCCGATCCTTCACATAATGCAGCACCCAGTGCGCCTACTGATGATACCGCTTTCCTGATCTCAACTTCTTCTCCTCCGTCCGAGTTGATCCCATTAGTAATTTTTTTAGCATTGTAGGAGGAAGGAGGAAAAGAGTGAACCCGCTACTTGGCGACTCGGAAGACTCCTCAAGCTGAGAAGCTCTGCGCCCTTCTCCGATCCGTCGCTTCCTCCTCTTCCAACACCCGCCAACAACAGGGAAGGTGCCATGATCCCGCTCTCCCATAGGTCACTGTCACCGCTTTCTGGAAGATGCTCCAAGCCGTCCATTTCGCCAGGGATACTTTTTCTTTGCTAAAGGGGCACTAGGCCTCGACTCACCCCTTTCTCCCCAGGTCCTACCACAATGCTTCCGTAAATTCCCCGCGCACCGTCAATGCGCGCTCATCGTCGACTGCCCCAACACGGCGTAATCCTCCTTCATCGCCACATCTCACCAAAATACCGTTCACCCACACACTCCGAGCACCCGCCGTCTTGAGCCATCACCGAAACCGTTGCCCCAGCGTTCTACAACGTCGTCATCCTGCCCGCGCCGCAAACCTACAAGCGTGTCACATTCGGTTCCCGCTCCCAACTCATCCTTCGCCCTGCGCTGCGCCACGCTTGGCGTAAGTGCTCACCACTTTCTATGCGGATCTGCTCGTCGCCGTGCTGCCGCGTCTGCAGCCTACCAGCAGTTCGTCCACCTCGCGCTCCCGAACTTAGTCGTCGCACCCACTAGCGCGGGCGAGGTAGTCTTCTGTTTCCGACATGCCGAAACTAGGGTGGTTTGAATGATCTAACATTTGTGAGTCTATCTCATCTCAAATAACCTACCCATGACCTGTCTGACCCTCCATCTTCCCGGAAAATTTACCCTGTTTGTCCAACCCGGGATCCTTGCGTTCAAGACCACGCTTACGGACTTTGCCCACATCAATACTACAGTCGACTCCCTCATAACCCATACCCCTTGGGAGAGGTCTTTGAACTCATGGGGCATGTGAGTCCTGAAGGACACTAACAACAGGCCAACTAATAACAAGGGGAAGTTCCGGATTGGAATGTCCAATGAGTTGTCGAGGAATGTGGGCTTTTGGGGGTATGGGTTATGAGGGAGTCGACTGTACAACACTTGGTACGTCTCCACACAAACTCACATGCCAATGCGGGAACCGACTATGTCAATCCCCTTGTCACGCCCAAATACAACTGACTTGGAGTTCTCGCACCATGCCTGTGTGCACCAACTCCTCGCTGCGTGGGCTCGGATCTGATGGGTACATCCAACTGCTGACCGACCCCAACATACGCGTGGCCAGGAGTACGGGTGCCTGGTCAAGGACAAGGGTGTCGTGTTCCGCGCGAGCTATTTGATTGGTCCTGTGAGCGGCCTATGATACATTTATGTGGATGGGGCTGGCGCCGTGCGATCAGGCTCAGAACGGTGAGCTATTTCCTCCGAATTGGAGGGAAGCGGGGAAGACTATTGGGAGTGACCCTATCGGAAACTGATTTGCCGCGGTCGGTGGTCAACCATGAGAACGGGAATGCGAATGATACCAAGCGCACGCATGTCAATTACTACTGAAAAATCTTACATGTCCATGGAGTTTGGGAAGGCGTACAGTGTGACTCGCGATATGGGACAGAAATCACCATATCTACTAGACGTACCCGCAACCCTATTTGAAATCTATCTTCTCTTACCTACCCATGAATGATTATGTTGATATAGGCAATCGCTTCGTGGAGAGGTTTAGGGATATGGAACCAACCACTCTGCAGGTGGGGTATATATGGAATATTCGATTGTAGATAAAATTGCTATGCAACTAATACGATGGGTAAGATACATAGTAAGATGATGATAATCCCATTCTCTGCCTTGTCGCGGGATGACCGGATGACCGATCGGATGTGGCCGGGATGGAGAGGGACCTGTGGGGTTCGGTTAGGCGTTGCAGCTGAGCCGGGAGATGAATCGATGAAGCTTCGATGAATGCGTGCGTATGGAGAAAGCGCCGCTACTGTTTCCTGACACCCCTGACAGCGTCCTCGCTTCACTACGATACTGTACAGGAGTACTGTAGAATTCTCTTATTAAAACAAGGCACTGAGCAGGGTATCGTCGTAGGTCATTGTCATTTGAGACTTGACCGTACCTCACCTTCCTACCTGCATCTCTTTCTCTTCCTGAGATTCTGTCTTTTGACTTGCCGCTTGGAATAATATATGTTGTGAAATATATAATGTACAGTCACCACATAACTAAATACGACCGCAAGGTCAGTATCACCACCCAGCATCAACCATTTACGGTGGGAGAAAGGGGGGCACAATATTGCCAGATCAACTCCACAATCTTCTCGAACACCACGTCTCCCTGAGGAACCGAAGTTTTGTTCGCTGTAATAAAGCTGTTGATATCCCGGTGAATCGCATCCTTGGGACCCGAACGGTCATGCCTATCCATAGCCTGCTGAACATAGTTGGCTGCCACTTTGCCCGCTGTTGTCCTACAAATATCATTGAGGATCACGTTCAGGTCTACGATGTAGCCCATCAAGCATTGGACATTCTCTGGACTGGCGTGCAAGTGGGGTTGAGCCAGCTGAACGACCCATCTGAGGCCGTCTTCATGTTTACTCACCTCGGTCGATATACATCATAAACCCATTCCGGGACCTTGCTCCTAGATCCACTTCATTCGGGTGTATCAGGTTCACGTCTCACCCGTTTCGTGTCCATAACACACACCTCGGTATGGCGCGAGCTAATCCAGTCAAGTCATCGACGATGTGATACATCTTTTCTTTGAATTGCGTGCTCGATAAACACTAGTCTCCGTGAGCGGCTAAAAACAGCAGGGAAACAGAACGGAGCTCACTCCGGCTTCATCATTCAGGTTCCATATCTCGACGATATCGACATGAACGATATCCATGCAGTTCTTCAGGGATTGACCAACGAAGTTGCGACCAGATTGAAGGTCACACCAGTATCCTAAAGGATTTTGATTCCGTCAGAATTGGCTTATGGCTCGTCGAGGTGGACATATTTACGGCTTTGCCCGACTCTGGGAACCAATATATGAAGGAGTTGAGATTCTGGAGACAAGCAACGTACTCGATGGAAGCACCGATGATAATAGCCCGGCACGTTCTTAATGCCGCAGACCACCCAAGACGAACGGGGGAAATTCGTGTCTTCGGCCTTTGTCCACTTGACGGCGGATCCATGATAAGTCTATCCGTCCTCACAACTAGATCGTCTATGAGATCACCCAATTGTGAATTCACTGCAAACAAATGAACTCATCAAAGCAACTCCACAGAAAGGACATCAAAGCTACCTTGAACGATTTCTGCTGGTACCTCCCCAAGATTCCTGCCAAATAGGGAACGGCACGATTCCTCGCATCGTGCGTATGCATTGGCTCTTGCCTTTTCATGGTCCTGAGGATTTTTACCCTCAATCAAGATGACCACGTCAAATTTCGTAAATGCGACAACAACTGGCACTGAGTCTTGTATCAGTTGAGGATACGGACCTTGTATCTGAAGGTGCTTACCTCCTCTCATGTTCAGGATCTCCCCAACACCTTCTCCAATACTCCCGCTGATGGCGTCGGATGTAGGGACACATATCCTAGATTGAGTAAATGTATCAGCAAGACAGAAATCGTGAGAATTTCAATATCGATACCCTACCAAACGGCGTGTAATTTTTCATCAACTGAACGCCTCGGTTCAGTTCGGTATGAAATGAATTCCCGGATAACCTGCAAGCCCTGGACATCGCCAGGTTCAAATCCAGGGTACTCGTGGACAATAAGATAACGATTGTCTTCTGGATGAGTCTCATGGTTGATATCAGCTTTTCCTGGCGCGATTCCTTGCTCAGGCTTATTTCCAGGACATATTCATGTTAACAAAATACGGCTACGACTGCGACTAGCTGCGCACTGATATGTCCACTTTGAAGACAGTATTGATGAGTGAAGATTTGCCCGAGCCTTTCTGTGATTAAGAGCGGGATCAATTCGACTTTGACTTGGCAGAGCTTTGCATGGCCGTACCTTCCCCACGACGAGAATCCTAAACCTACGGAAATATGAGACGGGTGCAGTTTATAGACCGAAATGGGGCTACATACTTGAGAGGTTTAGGGGGTTTTGAGAGCACTTGTTGCACAGTTGAAGTGAGCAGCTTGTGCCTACTGGTAGGCGGACTAACTTGTACCGAGTTGGTCCTTGTGATCTTGGATGAGGATGGCTGTGGAGACGAGTCGGACTTCACCCTTCTGAGGAGCTCCGGCACTTCTCTACCATATGTCGACAGGGGCGTAGGTGGCGTCCGGCTGCGTCGATGGGACAACGTGGGTGGGGTGTCCTTCGCGACAGGTTCGCGTGTCGCGGGTGACGGAGAGCCATTGGCAGTGCTGTGGAAGCAGCCCATGGGGATGATACATCAGAATATTCGAGAAATCGAACTTGATATATGAGAGAAGAACACACGAGGATTCCGCGCCGCAAGTGGGTGGAAGGGGGTTCCGTATCAAGACTCATTTTTTTGGCGTGCATTGGGCGTTGAACACGACCAGTGTGATATTTACCCACACTTGTGACGTTGTGTTGCGATCTGCACTTGGGCGTAATGATTTATGTAAGTTATGATTATGTAATGACCACTTGTAAGTTACAATCCGACCGCCGACCGCTGTTCTACTGTATGGTAGTGCGTAGTATTACCGTGACTATACTTTTCATCCCGCGCACCTTCACGGGAAAATTTTCTCGCACAGTAGAGAGGTCGCATTGGTGTCCACTGTCCATGATCGAAGCCATCACTCCCAATTTTTTAACGTGGCGTGGGCCGCGTGGCAATATTTGTATCAGAAAACTTGAGGCTTGAAAACCCTAAACCCAGCCCTCGTTCGTGACCCACCCACGCCCGAAGAACACACCCAGCACGCAATACCACTGCAATAACCCGGTTATGGGGGAAATAACCCGGTCCACAACTTTACTAGTACTTTTCATTATCGCTATTCTGTACATTCTCGAAGTGCTACGTGGGGTTCTGTACCCCGAGATGCACATAAATGGAATCCAAAAAAAAAAAAAAAAAAACCACTGCAATACCCAACCCCAGGAACACAACTTTTTCTGACCCTCGATAGAACGTATATCCCTGTTTCGTTCCTCCTCCCCCCTGTTGTGGAACAACATTGACGGTATCGGAAGGCTTTGTTATTCCAGCTGCAATTATAGCCCGATCCAGAATTATTGACAGCTGCACAAAAAGCACCGAAAGTGATTCTCGTGGCCCTTCTTCCAGTGGCATTTCCACGACATGAGGTGTTGCCGTCAGCCTGTCAATGGGAGAAACTCTTTGTGCACCATGACACCTGTCCCGCTCAACCCGGTAAGTTCCGTATCCTTCAACACGCCAGCATCGCATCCCCATCGACGCATCCAGTATCACCGACTTTACCACGGCGGTCCTATCCTATCCGGTCAACCTGTATTCGGCATCGTTCCTACTCGTCCCTGCGGCGCTTCTCTCTGGAGCAGAGTGGCTACAGACCCTTACGATCGACGTAAGGGGCAGAATAGAAAGGTGTCGTCAAACACCTCCGAGGGGCAGTGGCGAGAGAACGTTCGAGGGCGTGGAAACGCTGGAAATGCTGCAGGATCACGTGGTAACCCATCTTCGGAACGTGGGTTGCCAGGGTATTGCACCTGCTACTTGTACATCCCCACTGTATTGAAATCACAGCCTTCATGTGGGGAATCGGTTGGCACTCACGGTGAATGAACAATGTGGTCAAGCGACTCAAGCCGAATCCTCAAGAGAGTGAAGGGTTGGTGAACTTGTCAGTAAGTCATGCAACAATAAGGAGCGCCTCGCAGTCAGCTACGAGATAATCGAGCATCGTTGAAGGATTTGACTATGCTTACTCATACAGTGTAGCTTCCGATGAGATATAGGCGTTTTAAGGTTCCTGATACAGTATTGAATAGTACAACTATAGTACCTGTGGTTACGAGTAGACCATGTGTCATAACCTCCGTCTGTCCACCAAGCCTTGAAGTGGGTTACAGTCACTTGAATAGATCCATCATCCATCATCCATGATGACTCAGAGAGATAGATAATTGAGCCTGTGACAAAGGTGGGTCACTGGGAGTGGGTGCTCCACTGCACAATTTGGTTAACGCACCCTCGTGGGCCTGGCGATCAGGGACCTCAGGTGCGTTTGAATGAAGCAGAGTCACCGTTCTGAGAACGACTCGGAACGGAAGCTCCCGAAACACAACAAAACACACCCGTGGGGGCACCCCTTACTTAAGTTAGCTCCAAAGACGTACATCCAAAATCCACTTTACCTGTGTGTCTAATCCAGGTCCAAAAAACTGCAACACGACTGATCGTTTAAGAAATGGATGGCATTCAATGTTACATACAATATCACTATATATATCAATCTTTGAAAATGTTCGGGTCGGAGTCATTTGAGGTCGAAAGTTTGTCGCCAAGTTCGCTGTCCTGTCGTACTCTTGGTCTTGCAACTGTACTACGCCCCAAACACTATTTTACCGGGCACCAGAAATATACTAGCACCCTCTCTTGAAGTATCGCACCATGATGTAACGCCGGGATACGCTGCAGCCTCGGAATCGAGCACTTTCCCCCCTCGCCCAACCTGTCCACATGCATCACCGAACTCGACCGACGCCACAGGGCAGCGCACTCGCGCTGCCGTCATCTCTCTTTTTCTATACTGTATCACCATCTTTTTCGTTGTTATGGACAGGTAGCCTAGACTGTAAGTAGGTACATTCGAAGCACCGTGGACTGGAGGCTACGAGTGCCTCAGCCGTGCCGTTGGAGCCACGAGTGCCCATCACGGTTTTGCGTCGCGTTTCCCCCCTCTCTGTTTTCCTTTGTCTGCATTCAGTCTCGTATCATTCAGCATCGCGCAGCAACGTTCAAGCGGCTCACGCGGAGCCATCACACACACACACACACACACACACACTCTCTCTCTCTCTCTCTCTCCCCTTGCCAGCGGCGGTCGAGCGATTAACACCCGCCATTCCGCTTCATCTTTTCGCTCCATCGCGCGTTCTCTGATTCGAGCGCACATTGGTTCTACTGCGTTTCTGCCTTCCTTTCCTTCGAACTCACGCGTGGACTTTCGTCTACGTTACAATGCCAGTGGCACCAGTCTTCTTCCCTCAACCCAAATACCACTCTTCATTAAGCTTCATTGCTCACCTGGGCCCTGGCAGCCTTCGGATGGTCAATTTCCATGATCCCGCTCAACTCGCGCGAGATTTCGGTGCGTATGCTTCTCTGGCTTGATTCTGTAGTCAGAAAAAAAACTCACTCTTCACAGCACTTCTCAAGGACGTCGTGGCGATCATGACTGGTCTCTACATGTGGGTCGGCCGCACTCATCGGCGTCTTTCAGATGAACCAGATGGATCCCTCACCCTCTGCGTTCAGATGTGAGTTCGTTAGTACTCTTGATTACGAGTAGAATGTCATCCGAGGACGTCAGCCCTACAGCTGGACGGTATGGGTCTGTAATTTCTGGCCTCTTTGAGGGGTTTTACTACATTCCATGAATCCGGGACTGATTTGCTCCCTTGACCAGGTTTATTCCATTACGCGTCTCGCTACGCTCATGTCCATGGTCGTGGACCAGATCGTCAATGACACTACCACTTCCCTGTATTCACGTAGCTTCCGGCTATTACCCCAGGTCATGGTAACGTTCAGTTTTGTAAGTAAATCCTCTTATGCTCTTCTGTCTCAAGGACTTGAAGGGGGGGACACATTTGCGCTTTTATTTCATATTTCTGTAGCTATTCCCTAACATCATAGTTCTTGCCCTTTCCACGCAGTTGATCGTAATCCGCACGTAAGTTTTCTTCGCCGCCACACCACAGCTATCTTCCAGGAGTACTCATCAGGCACATCTAGCATCTCCATTTGGAGCATGAATAACTTTCCGCCTACAGGCGAGCTGAACCTCGACAAACGTAGCTGTCGCGCAGGTGAAGGATCAACCTTTTAACGATTTTAGATCTTCTTAGCTTATCCATTCCTAGGTCCGCACTGAATGGGTAGCAGCGCTGAGCCCCTGCAGCCCACCCAACACCCAGAGAAATAAGCTAGTATGATCGCCATGCTTGCTATCGACCTCGTCCTATTTTTCCTAATGCTCTGTGGCTTGCTTCGCCTACGCCATGAAAGTGGAGTGATGCTTGATCTGGGACGCCTTCTTTTTGGAAACAGGTGAGGTGGTGGCCTTTTCCCGAACGGTGGTGCTCTCCTTCCGCTAATGTGTGATATCTGTTCGAGAGGGTGTCATTTGGCCCCTACGTCCAACCGTTGCTGAACTCACGCAGTGGTATGCACCGCACGTATTCTTACACCACCTCTTTCATCACTCTTTTGTCGTAGGTGTTCATTTGCTTTGAATCTGAATGGTATTTCGCTTTCCCTCCAACCTAACAACCAAGAGTACTGATACTACTGCCAATTTCAGATGCGCTCGATCTGGTACTAGTAGGCTTCCCTGTCCCACGTGTAGCCAACGATCCTCACGTCTGATGCGTCTCCACAACACAGGTGCCCTTGGCTCCCTCAAGAGTCGATCGCTGCGAGCAGGATGTATCGTGCCCTCATGGGCTTTAACCCACACACGGACTCATACGGCGTTCTTCCCTTTCATTTCCATCATCCTCCGCGCTCACCGTGGTCAATTGTCGCTACAGCACATTGGGTTCAGAAAGCTTGCGAAAACCTAATCCCCCGGCCTCTCGGATGACGACTTGGCTTTCGGAACGCCCATTCATCCAGACCGGATGGGGGTGGCTGTGCACACAACCTTCGATCGGTACCTGGCATCGTCGGGTGACTAGAGTCTCTCCCTAGTTCACATGGAGGGATAACTTGGCGACAAACCGCACGAACTGAGTGTCCAACAAGATGTGGAAAGGGGCGTGTAGGAATGAGCTCCTGCGTGGAAACGGGTAGCCGAAAATCCACGGCCGCGCTAACTCGAAGCAGATTTGATTTGGCATTGCAAGAACTTGAATTTGTTGAGTAATAATGGTAATAAAGCGGGGTAAAGTGAGATCGTGTGATAGAACAGAGTGTCTGCACGGGCGCAAGATCCTATAGAGAAGATTCGCCGTTTAGGGTAAGCAGGAAAAGGTGCAACCACTAATGGGGAAAGGTATCTTCCTAGTATTTCAGTCTTGGCGTACGCGAAATGATGCACGACACTAAGGGTGCTGATTTATGAATAACAGCAACGTGCTGTAGGTAATATTCCTACCCACAGGATGTAGGAAACGAGTCCATGAGATGGGGGCTATACGAACCGTGTGCATGCTGAATTCGGGGAAAACTCGCTAAGGTACTAACGGAAGGCCTAGTACTAAGTTCGGAATTAGAAGGGCAGTGTGCGTGTGCGAGGGGAAACTAACAGGATGATGGCGGAAGGTTCGCTTAACTCGGGTATCAAACACGCGTTACTTCTGCCTCAATAGAATCTGATTCCAATAAATACCCAGCAGACAGCTGTCATCGTTTAAACATGCGGGCGAAGTGGCGGATTCCGCGCCCTCAACACGGTATCAACACATGCCGCAAGAAAATCCCACGTGGAAATGCAGCCCCAGTCTGTTGGATATGCAGAGATCGTAGGATGTGAGTCGAGAGAGGCCGGGCGGTGTTGTCCTGTGGTCTGTGGTAAGCTTAAGGATAAGGGACGATGACGAAAGAGAATAAGTGCGACGACGTGAGACTCGAAAAGGTAACAAACGACAAACAACTAAATACTGTACATCTGCAAGCTCGACAATACAACCAACATCAGCTATAACCGCCGATAGAAGGGGAGACACAATATTGTCGGATCAAGTCGATAATCTTCTCCACGACCAGGTCTCTCTGCGTCGATTGCGATTGCGACATGATTGCGAACGTCTCAGTAACAAAGCTGCAGATATCTCGGTGAATCCTATCCCTGCGTCCAAAATTGATATGCCTATCCATAGCTGTCTGAACATCGCCGGTTGACACATTGCCAGCAGATCTTCTAAATATGTCGTCCAGAATAACGGTGAGGTCCACAATGTAGCCCATCACACATCGAACATTCTCCTGGCTGACATGCAAGAGCGGATGAGCCAGGTTCACGTCATCATTCGGTGTGTGCTCACCTATCACTGTATACGTCGTAAACCCATTCCGCGAAGTCAGGACTATAGTGTGTCCGATTTTGTGGGTGTCTCCTCCCTATCTTGTATATAACAAACGCACCTCGACGGCACACTACTAACCGACCCAGCCAAATCTTTGACGATGTGCGACATATTTTTTTTGAATCCTGTACCGGAAAGGCACTAATATTTGTGAGTAGCTAGAAGAGTAGAAAGACGAGAGGAGCTGACTTTAGCCCTGTCTTTCAGGTTCCATATTTCGACGATATCAATGTGAATGACATTCACGCAATCTTTAAGGAGTAGGTCAGCGAATTCCTGACTAGACCACAGGTTACGCCAGTATCCTAGAGGAAAAATACTCCGTCAACATTGATTTCAGTTCGCGAGGTGGCTGTACTCGCGACTTTGTCCAACCCTGGAACCAGATATAAAAATGAGATGAGGTTGGGTAGAAAACGTAGCGTACTCGATGGAGGCTTGGATGGAAATGTCCCGATTCACTCTCAATGCCGCAGACCACATGAGAGGCACGGGATCAATCCGTGGCTTCGTCCCTTGTACATTCGACAGCGCAGAGTGGGCGGCAGCGGCACGTGAGTTTGTCATAAATCTGTCTGTAGTCACAGCCAGATTGTCAATAAGATCCTTAAATTGTGGATTCACTGTGCATACATCAAGTCGTTAGAGGGACTATCTACAGAAAGGAGAGAAAGCACCTGAGACGATCTCTGCCGGTACATCCCTAGGTTCCTTACGGAACAAGGAACGGCACGACTGCTCAACCCGTGCGTGTGCGCTGGTTCTCGCAGAGCTTCCACCTTCGATTGCGACGGCCTGGTCAAATTTTGTAAATGCGACGACGACAGGGGCTGAGCATTGCATTAACCGAGTGTGGGAGTGTTGTCTTAGAAAGGTTGCCTACCTCGCCTCATGCCCAAAATCTCCTCAACCCCTTCTCCAATGCCCCCACTGATGGTGTCGGATATTGGGATACAAATCCTGAATCGGACACTTCAATAAAACAGTTACGACCCAAAGACTTTTTGGTATCGATCCTCTACCAGATGGCATGCAGTCTTTCAGCAGTTGGACGTCCCGAATCCGTCCGATTTAAGATGAAATCTCGGATGGCCTTCAAGTTCTGGCTATCATCGGGTTTAAATCCAGAACCCTCATGGATGAGAAGATAGCGGTTATCTTCTGAGCGAATCTCGTGGTTGATGTCTGGTCCTCCTGGCGCAGCCTGGTTCCAGAGCGTAGTCAGATTGACAGGCCAGGAATATGAAGTGGGATGAAATACGGACTGGTATGTTCACCTTGAAGACGGCATTGATTAAAGAGGATTTGCCTGAGCCCCGCTATGGGTTAAGAAAGGTATCGATTTAACATGGATTTGGTTGAGCATTGCTTGGATGTACCTTTCCTACAACGAGAATCCTAAATCTACGGACAAATGAGACGACCATAGCTTATGTACCAGAACCGAGCCACATACTTGGGATAATCAGAAAGTATTCGCTGCACCATTGGTGTCAATGCCCGCCCCCCCGCCATTTTGTGTCCTTACGAGGCAGTCAGTGAAGGTCCATATCTCCGCCAGCCAATGTTCTCACCTGGTTTTGTAAAGGTGGTACGATTATTCAGGTGATGCGCTTGCGCAGACTGAGACCTTTGTATCTGCGATGATTGAGCCACTAACCCATCCAGAGATTGCAAGGGTTGCGACGGGTCTGGTGAGGAAAACGCCCTTTGGATGCGTTCAGGTTGGTGTGGTGGCATTCTTCTCTCGTGTGTTGGCCCCTGTGTGGGCTGGTGTGGAGGCGGTGTTCGACCATGCAACGTGAATGGAGATTGCTCCGGGACAAGCGGGGTTGGTGAAGTCGGTGCCTCCACCGCGATGGGCCTTGGCTGTGCGCTCTCTGCCCTCGCTTGCGGATCAACATCAGGAATGCTGCTGCAACAACCCATGGGGCCACGGGCGGTATCAGAGTAGTTCGAGAATTAAACTCAATTTATGATTTGAACACACGACGGTAAAAGTGGTCACGGTTCAATTGCTCGTCCTCACTGGCACGTGACCGTTGTCGCCACGTGCTCCTCCCAGGTCAGGCACTACTCAGTACTCAGGCACCGCAAGGCTCACACAACCTTATTCTGTGCGCGGATTCTGACTGTCGCACAAACTTCGAAACTACTGGATCACAACTGGCAACCAATGTCGCTTTCCCTTCTCATAGACTTTCACGAGAAAGACGTCACGTATTGCAGCGTGATTGTCCTGGTTCTCTTTTTTCAAGTCATCACCCTCGTTCCGTCATCGTGGCCCTTTTGCAACTCATCAACATGCAGGTAGAAAGCGCTGGCCCTGGCGCTCGAAACCACCGACTACTGCTGTACGGGTTGGATTCTCCCGCATCCGCAGAAGACAATTCAGAGAATATCCGATTCCAAGATGGCAACACGTCTGCGTTTTTGGCAGTGTGCCTTGTTGTGGCGCAATGGCTCGTGGCTTTAGCGGCATCGCAATAGTGGACTATCCTGAACAACCACACATCCACCATCGGCGCATCCTGTCTGAATTACCAGCTTTACTGCGGCGGTCGTCCCCTGGGGCGAGCACGGGACACGAGCTGCGACTGTTGCAGTACAAACACCAACCTACAACGTGCGTTTGGATTGTGCGCTGGTCCGTTCGCGAGTCGCGAGTGGCTGAAGAGTCCTTTGTGTACGGATTGGTGTGCCGACACTAGTCGCGCTTTCTCCTCTGAGCCCAGAGGGCCGGTAATAGCGGTGATCCATAGGGCGATACGGCACCAGCATTCGGCCTTCCATGGAACTTACTGGCAATGTATGTGACAGGGCACAAAAATTCCGCGTTGGAAGGTAGGTAAACTGAGGGAGGTGCTTGCATGCCGACTCGTAGTTTTCGCGTGGAGTTCATGTTTAATGACCGTGATCGCTCGTCTTCAGGTTCTCGACATCCCTACTGGCGGGATGAGAGCTTGAATTGGCGTGCTTGGAGCGGTGATTTCTGATATCATCTCATCCACTGAACCCAACGCCAGGCCGTCTTACAAAATTTCGCTAGCTACCCCACGACACCAACCTACGACACCAATGTATTCGCTTCACTTAATGTCTCCCAAGTTACAAGCAATTTTTTTCATTACAATGGCGAGGTTGCGGTCTAATACTAGAATACTACACGGCGCCAGAAACCGACGAAAATGGGGAAATAGGTGCCCACTCACAAAAACCCCAATGTGTCGTGGCTCACAATGTGCAGGGAGAGTCGCATGGCTGAGGGTAGCCAACGCTATCGCTTGGGAGACCGTGTTGCCAATACTACCTGGTTGAGCACTAGGAAGGTCTCTCTATTTCGACCAGGTTTCTTTCAGTCGACCTCCCCTTTGATGTTCTTGTTCCGATTCAGTTCAGGCTTTTTTCTTGCGTGCCTATCTGCCGCCTCCGAGGAACATCAGAAGCGTCCTCGACCATAGACCTGGGAGGGTTTCCTTGGCAGAAGTTCTCTAGCCATGGGGCATGGACCTATGTTTCAGTCTTCGGTACATCACCCTAGTATCCGTCTACGTACGGAGCGTGCCGATCTACTTCTGTGTACTCTGGCAGAACACAAGGAAATCACTTCGCAAATATGCGGATAGGGGAAGCAATCACAGAACACTTAATAACAGCGGGATTAGAGCGTATCAAGCCACCCCTCGCATGCCTCTAGTTAGGAGATGGATGGGATGTATTGCGGCCAGCCTGGGACATATTCTTGTCTGATCGGCCATCGATTACGAATTGCAAAGCACGGCACACGCGCCGTTGTGAATGATCGATGCGATTAACTACGATATGAACTACGATTGATTGGCGCCAGTCCTGCTGGGGCTTCTGGTCACCAAATGCGGCTCTTGACCGCTCTTCGCTCTCACGCGTGCAGCTGGAACCATCAGGTACACATGTGGCCATACCCTGACCCATGATTTGTGGGTTGTACCCCTCGCGAGGCCCCTTTCGACCGTACCCCAGAACATGCGACTGAAGTACTGTACCCGCATGGCCTCTAACAGGACATCCCCACAGGGGTGTCACAGTAACACCACAATCACAACGCTGCAGGATGCAGACTCTAACTGGCGTTCCCGATCCTTAGAGCTGTATCCCCATCCGAGTCCTGGTCACCCCTTCACACTGCGTCACCAAAAAAAGTAGGAGTTGGGTATCTTCCTCAGTCATCTTGCAAATTAGACATCCCAACCTGTCCAGGATCGTGTCCGTAAAGTATATTCTGAGTAGAAGAAACTGGACATCGGAGAGAACATAACTCATCTACTAGTAATCACGTGTTTCTCCCCCACAACGAACTATCTACTCTTGACCAATATTGGTAACTCTATCTACAATCGTCCTACCCTTCTCCGTTAAAGCCCTTCGGGGCATCAAAATAAAATATCATAAAAATTATGCACAATGAAGAATACATAATATGCGCAACTCGGTATTATGCATAACACATAAGCATAATCGACATCAGCGTTAACCGATAGAAGGGGGGACACAATATTGTCGAATCAAATCAATAATCTTCTCCAAGACCAGGTCTCTCTGTGGCACCGTAAATCTGATCGCAAATGTCTCTGTAACAAAGCTGCTGATATCCCGGTGGATCCTATCCCTGCGACCAGATCTGACGTGCCTATCCGTCGCCGACTGGACGTCACTGGCTGACACATTGCCAGCAGCGATCCTGAATATGTCATCCAGGATGACGGTGAGGTCTACGATGTAGCCCATCACACATCGAACATTCTCCTGGCTGAAATGCCAGAGAAACTGAGGCAAACTCATGATACTTCTCATTGTCCGCTCACCTTCCTCGATAAACGTCGTAAACCCATTCAGCGAAGTCACTATCGGGAACTTAATGCGTCTTCTATATTTTATGTTTAAGACTCACACACCTCGTCTGCGTGCTGCCGACTGACCCAGCCAAGTCTCTGACAATGTGAGACATCGTTTCTTTGAATGCTGTGCCGGAAAGGGACTGTTCTCTATGATCAACTAAAAGCAGCAGAAGACCGAAGAGAACTGACTTTGGCCCTGTCTTTCAGGTTCCATATTTCAACGATATCTGTGTGAATGACGTTCACACAGTCCTTAAGGGGTTGATCAGCGAAGTCGAGGCTAGACCACAGGCCACGCCAGTATCCTAAGGAAGTACGTAGGTGTCAGTAGTAGCCTGAATCAGCAAGGTGGTTATACTCGCGGCTTCGCCCGACCCTGTGAACCGGTTATATAAACGAGATGAGATTCGGCAGAAAATCGACGTACTCAATTGAGGCTTGGATGAAAATGTCTTGATGAACTCTCAATGCCGCAGACCATAAGAGAGGCACGGGGGCAATCCGTGGCTTCGATACTTGTGAACTCGACCGCGCAGGGGCAGAGGCAGCGCGTGTACGGGAGCCTGTCATGAACCTGTCCGTGATCACAACAAGATTATCGATCAGATCTCTAAATTGTGGGTTCACTACGAACAAATCAAGTTGTTAGAGTATAATTCCACAATAAAGAGGGTAAATACCTGAGACAATCTCTGCTGGCACATCCCTGGGTTCCCTGCGAAACAGGGAGCGGCATGACTGGTCGACCCGTGCGCGTGCGCTGGACCTCGCAGAGCTTCCACCTTCAATTGCAACTGCCTGGTCAAATTTAGTAAATGCGACAATTACAGGCGCTGAGCCTCGTATTAGTTAAATGTGTGAACCTCGAATTAAAATGCAAATACTTCGTCTCGAGCCCAGAATCTCGTCAACTCCTTCTCCGATGCTTCCGCTGATGACGTCGGATGCGGGAACACATATCCTGAATCAAATGCTTCAACCAAACAGGAATCAGGGACATTTGAGCATCGATTCTCTACCAGACGGCGTGCAGCCTATCATCATTGGCACGGCCCGGATCAGTCCGATATGAAATGAACTCTCGAATAGCCTGCAGGTTGTCGCCGGGTCCAAATGCAGGGCTCTCGTGGACGATAAGATAACGGTTATCATCTGATTGAATCTCGCGGTTAATATCTGGTCTTCCTGGTGCCGCCTGAGTTCCGGAATGTTGTCAGGTTAACAAGATAGGAATACGAAGTAGGACAGAACACAGACCGGAATGTTCACTTTGAAGACTGTATTGATGAGCGAGGATTTACCCGAACCCGTCTGTGGTTAAGAGGGTATCGATTTGACCTGAATTTGGCTGAGGATTGCATGAATGTACCTTTCCCACCACGAGAATCCTAAATCTACGGGGTATGAGTGGGACGTCATTTAAATGCCGGAGTGGAGCCACATACTTGCGATGATTGGAGAGCACTTGCCGCATCGTTGAAGCAAGTGATCGGGTACCCGCCTTTGGGTGCGCTTATAAGGCGGTTATTGAGGTTCATAGCCCAGCCAAGCATCACTCTCTCACCTGGGTTCGGCATTCTGGGAACGGAATCGTGACGCTCACCGGGTGTTAACGTCCGGGCCCTCCTACGGTCCTGGGAAGACGACCTTTCCAGATTCTGGGGCATAGATCGCGTTCTAGTGCGGGAAGTTGAACTTGATCCCTCTGTATGTGTCGGCTGGCGTAAAGAAGGTGTTCGACTGCGAGGTCGGGACAACGTGGGCGTGGAGGGCACAGAGGCACTTGGGGGTGGTGTCGGCACCGTGGTGGAACTCCGAGCCCTCTGAGCCATTGGTGCGCTGGGAGGCGCTGGCGGTTCATCATGATGGACAGCAGGTTTACTGGCAAAGCAACCCATGGGGCAATTGAGGGGTCCCGTCAGGCAATGGGAGTCGGTCGATTTATGACTGGGCCACGAGGTCCAAGCACGCCGGTAACTTAATCTCGGTTAAGGGGTCGAGCACGCCTTTGCGGTCGTTTTTGCGTGCAGCTCGCGTCGGGAAAACGGTGGTTCACTTAAATAGACACATTTTTTGCGGATGACCGTCGCTCTAACTGCGTGGTGTGAACCTTTTAGGTAATCGTTTGTTGACGGCCCCCGAGCTGAGGCTAGTTCCTGAAATGAATTTTTTTGCAACGTCACAGACCCCACAGACTCCCCACAGGGGCCCTTGACTTTGTGCTTGGGACGACCACACATGCCACACGCCACATCCGCTTCCCGTATTCCGTATTCATCATGAGAAAAAAAAAAATTCGAATTTACAGCAGCGAATTTTTTGAACAGTCTTCATACACGTTTCACACAATAACTTTCGTACAAGCCAGGGCGCAGTACTAGGAAATTGAGGGCGCAACGCCGGGACATGGAAGAGCCGGCGAAAGATGAAGTTAGCAAGTCGTCGCGGTTGGACAGTGGATGGACGATGCCATGGCCTTTGATCCACGTTGACCCGTCCCCACTGGTTTAGGCGCCCAGAATTGATCTACATTCCGAATTCAACGACGGGGCGCCGCGGTGGCGATCTCGATCCTGCTAATTCCGTGAATCGTGGAATCGTCAATTGAACCCTTCAAGTTGTGCTTTGGCCGCCAATCTAACGGCAAGCACCAATAGAGAAAGCCCCTTATATCGAAGATTGCAGCCGGAAGTATGGAAGTTGGTATTACCATGACTGCTTGCATGTGAAGGAAAGACACAGCAAGTCTGACCCCAGCTGCAGAAAAAGCTGCCAGAACCACAAATGTCACAACAGGTAACCAAGCAGGTCAGCACATCAGACAATCAGCCAGAAACACTGCTGCTCCCCCATGAAAACCCCCACCTCACCATTGCATCGAATACAGGACAACTCCTCTTAATCCTGGCACCAATATCTGTGCACAATGCTAGCAGTACAGACAGGCCCTAGGGCTTCTTGCCTATGAAGGTTGCGGAAAAGACTACTTCACAGTTTCATACATAACAGCAGATCACATTTACACTGTTCCCCAAGTCCTACATGGCCCATGGGGTCCTACTACCCCAGGTGGTTCTCTCACACTTGCATTAGATCTTATGAATGGCCATTACCAGCCTTAAGGTAGATCTCTGCAAAGAGCATAGAGAATATACCACAGTGGACATTAATCGAATCCATAAAAATAAAATCAAGTCCTGGGTGGTCAGACTCGCCTGTGTACGCCACGGCCCCTTTATACATGTTGATGGGGCATGTGACTTCTAAGGCGGTTGAAAAGCGCATTGTCCAAGTCGTGGCGCATCACGCATCACGTTGCGTGAACAGCATAGCGCAAAAACGGACAAGAGGATCATTTTCATTTAGCGAATATGAGGACAGGTAAATATACAATTTCAGTACAGTAACCAATCAACAGGCATGTGGTTTAAAAAACCCACCGAAAGGACCCGCATGGCCACCGACTTTGGAATAGTATCTGTCCGAAGGTACACGTGGTGAGTGTTGAACATGACATGCGTTCCCTAATGGGAGGGCTGGTCAGTCGCTAGTCCTCTTGACAGCATCGTTGACCGAAGCCGCTCCTACTTAGCGGCACGTGTAGGTGCCTTGTTCCCACATGTTGCTGTAAACTGCTGCACGTGGCAAGTTAATATGGGTTTGAGTCCTTCATAAGGTCCTTCCGACTGAACGTGATTGTCTCCCCCCAATCACCATTCCATTTGCATACGCCCGATAGAGCCTCGGTGTAGTTGGCTTAAGGTATAGCACCTCATAAACATCCTTAAGAAGAAATATTGAATATTGAGCTCGTGCAATCAATCGGCGGACTTCATGCTAAGATTAAAGTTGATCAACCTTGTTGAAGCGCCTACTATGTGAACGCGGCAACGAGGAAGCCAACCCCTGTGTTGCGATCTTGTCGGCCACGCGGAGTCCACATGTTGGCTCCGGTTCCTATATTTGAAAAAAAACTATGCGGGTGATAACTGGTGGATAGCACTTGGATGTCACGAAATCGCTATGGTAGAAAACAAGAAGAACCTTCAGATCCGCTACCATTTACAGCACGAAGAGACCTTGACTCGCTAAGGCTCTGGCCTTGCAGCATCACGCATGCACCGCTAGAGTACATCGTCAATACACGTTCACTCTACACGCCTGATCGAAACGTGCTGACACGAAGAGGAGGGCTGCATGAATAGGGACATTCTCTTTACAAATTACGGTGCACGAGTCATTTGACGTGCGCCCTTAGTACCACACCACGCCCTGTAGTGCTCACCCTGAGTACGTGTCTTTGCATCTTCTCTCCCCATTCTCTCCCATCTGATATTTTGTAGCCCCGAATGGGTAGCGCCTCCAGCATCTTGGACAGAACAATAGAAGAAAAACCACAACGGGAAGTATGAAGGTTCGGTGTTTCGTGATGGGGCAGAGGAAAGAGGGGTGGGGATTTGTGTACATAACTGACCCAGGCCACTGTCCGTAAGCCGTAAGTATTGAAGGACTAATGCGAAGAGGCCGTTACATGTTAGGAGGTTGAATGGCCCCCAACGTCCCCAACGCTTTGTCCCGGAACCTCTATCCATGCAGTCCCTAGAATTAACGCTCCGCAGTTCCTCTATTGCACTCTTGATATGGGGTTGTGCATTACCATGTCCGTCGGTCATATGTCCCACCAGTTTCAAGAGCAGGTCCACGATATACGTAGGGTAGGAAAAGTCAGAAAAGACGCCACGGCTTTTGATAACAAGATCGCAAATGAGATTGAGTAAAATTCGCTGTGTCCCAGACGAATGTGTGCTGTTCTCCCAGCTGGATGTGATAACCTTGAAAGTGCCAGTATCGAAGACCCATTTCAACTCGGGTGATGACGATGTGGATGAAAGCTGTCTGAGTGCGAGGAAAAAAAGTTCGATCGTAAACCCGAGACCGCCTCCGTCACGAAGATCCTGCAGACGCCATAGTTGACGTGTCATGAGGTCCTTCAGTCGGCGCAACGGTACAGGAATTTTACCAATGGATTCCAGGCTTTTGACGGTCTCTGGGTGTCTCTCGGGGTTCCGTTCTTCGACGATCTCGCGCAATCCTCGACCCAGTGCGAATAAACCTTGCAGTTGCTGTCCGGGGAATATGAATTGTGGCGTGATGGGGGTGCTCCCAGAAAGGGGGAAATCAAAGGCCTCTGTTATCAGAATAGGTCCGGATGGCTTTAATTCGTTAAATGACACGCCTGGGACTTGTCGTGTCAACTTGTAGGTGGCCTCATACATCGCGTCCTGGAGAAGGGAGATACGCCAATCGACATCATCCAGACCATTGGCCTCATTCGTGATACGTTCCAGTTCCGAGATCTTGTCTTCACAGTCCCCTAGGATATTCCTGACTTCTTCTCCGGTCCTATTATGGTCCCAGGGCTCGAAAGCTCGGTGTAGATCCTCGACACGTTCCCAGGCTGTCATTAGATAGTCGTCAATCCTTCGGGCACCTTGTAATGCGGCTGCGTCCGGGGCACCGTAAACCAGCTGAAATCGTGCAATTCCGCTCACACCGAACCCCGCAAGCTCGCGTACCCTGTTACCTTCAACCATCACCATCTGCTGAAAGGCCACGAGCGAGATGCATGTCCACCGTATAGCAAACGATGGGTTGGATCTAATTGTAGACAGCTTGTTGATCTCTTCCGTGCGCCCGACTTCACTAAGAACTTCTCCGACTTCTCCGAACTGGCTCAGTCGGATATCGGTACAACAGACAATGGATGCCGCAGTTTCGATGCATCCGTGGATTCGCCTACGTCGTGCCTCCTTGTTCATGGAATGTCCTTCGTTATTGTAAGTCTCGAACAAGTACCGCACGCATCTGCAGAGGTCACCAACAGTGGTTATTTCTGGTGGAGACGAAGGATTGAGACGGGAGGGATTGACATCAGTAGGTGGCAGCTGTTGGACCTCTCTCCCATCGGTTTGGGAATCGCCTTGAGTAGAGACCAGTTGCCAAACTTCTCGGCCCCATTCCTGGTTGAAAGAGCCGGGTATCGCCAGTACGAAGTTGTCCATCTCGTTGCTCCCGTTAATGTTATCGACCAGCCACTGAACTGCACGCACGTCCCGAGCCTTGCGCTCGTCGTTCTCTTCCATCGCGAGTTGTTCCTGATGTACTACCATTTTCGCAGGACGGACCCCGGTGCCACGAAAACGAGTGTTAAATGGGCCGTGACGTAGTTTTCGGATGATATTCCAAATCAAACCCGAGAATGGATCCCGGTAAGATGATTGGGGGTTCCTTAATGGCACAACCACGCTGAGAAGGTATAGGGTTCCGCAGATAGCGATAGGAATAACGGTGACGAGACTAACTGTTCTGTTGTTAGTCAGGATGGCGATGCCAAGCCCAACGAAGAAAAGTAGAAGGGAGACATGGATAAGCCAAGGGACGGCGCCCGCCACCGCTGGCAAGGGTTCGACACCTTCGAACAAAAATTGCCGAATCCGCGCAGTCTTCAAAGGTTTGCTAGACCGCTGGAAGACGCCCATATAAGACCGAACCCATTGTTGAACGAGTGTCGCAAGGAGTGCAGCACATAGACTGAATACAAGGCTCAAAAGCCAGAAAATGTTTACTAGGCGATCAGAAGCTGATGGTTGAAAGGCAGGAAGAGGTGATGGCTGAGTGGCGTTGAAAGGGGTTTGTGTGCCAATTGATGCGATTTGTAACGATATCTGAGCGAGAATCTGAACGGATTGATTCTGGTAATAGACTGATTGATATGCGGGGTTTGCTTCTAAGTCCTGAATCTTTGGGACGACGAACGACGTGAGAACCGCGGAGAATAAGCCAGCCTGGATGGAGAATGACGTCAATTCGACTGACCTCTGATGGGTAGATAGCCACATATACATACGAATATAAGGACACCATCCATGTCATCTTTCAAGGTTTGAATTTGAGCTTCATCATGATTTCTAGCTTCTTTTTCGTACAGAGACCATAAAGGATTGGCACTATCGTCGAAATCCTTCGGCTCTTCCGAGGGATTTTCGGGGGAATTACTCAGGGCCGCACCATTTCCCGGTTGATTGTTTGTCAAGACGCTCTTTCCTCTCACTTCGACAAAATTGATCGGATCATTGAGCCTCCAACTGATGCAAGTCACGTACTAGATCCGAAATTTTCCACGTTTTGTACCGGTACTGAGATTATTTCCTGTTCATCTTGCAGGGCGATCAACACTTCAGGAAAATTTGAACAAAGACCCTAAACTCACCATCAAGTCCTCTTTCGAGGTCGATTTGGGGACTTCCGCTATCGTCCATGATTGTAATGGGCGTGCGGGGCGTCACACATGCAAGGGGAGGATGCCGCGGCCGCGGCCTGTGTCCTTACTCGAACGGGCGCCCATAATTACGGCAACGGCAAGTCCCTTCGGGACTAGCGGACATAAACCTCCCGCAGTTTCTCACGATAGTCAAGCCTCTCTCGAGAACTTTTGATTTTTTCATTCGAAAAATTCACCATTTCATTAATATAGCTGGGAGCGGCCAAGTGTCATCTCGTTTTGGAAAATAACGTTCGACTGAGCTCGAGCCAGGGCTCTCGGTTTTAAATACATCACATAATGGTTGTGCAGAAATTGCGTCCTTTTGGTGTGAATTCGTATAGAGTAATATCAATAAATGCTAACGATGTCATATAAGTACTGGCAAGGTGGATCGATACATGTAAGAGGTGCGAATGGGAAGGGGATTCATGGAACCTGTAGCAAAGGGAAACAGGCAGAATATACAACAGCCGAGAAATGCGACACGGAGCATAAGGAGGTGGGGAGGGTATCTTGGGACCAGCCCCAGGAAGCCGAGCCTGTAGCGAAGGTTGGTTAGAGGCGAATAATGTCAGCCCATGTTTGGCAGCGATTATGTGTTTTGCTTCGGAACACAAGACTGTCTGATCAAGTCGATAATCTTCTCCATGACCAAGTCGTTCCCACGATAGATAAGTGAGGCCTGCTCTGTAACAAAGCTTCTAATGTCCTGATGGATTTGTCCTCGGAGGCGAGACTGGAGATGATAGTCCATGGCTTCATGAACTTTGCTGGCTGACACATCATGGGCAGAAACAAAGAACCCATGTAGGATGACGGTGAGGTCTACGATGTAACCCATCATGAAGCGAACGTTTTCGATACTAGGTGAATAAGTTAGGTCGACTTCGCAACAAAGAAAGGTTGTTCACCTATTCTGATAAGAATCGGGCGTCCACCGCGCCTTGCTCGTAGAGGCCCGACCCTCTGGCATACCATTAGGCTTAGGACTGTTAGAGAATCGACATCTTCAACTCAGGTACAAATATAATGTAGATCACACTCACCTCAATGGCGAACCGATGTGTGGCTCAGCCAAGTCCTTGACCAGGCCATACATCTTGGCCTTGAAGGTTTTGCCCAAAAGATACTGCCCTCACTGAGCAAGCGAGATAAACTGGATCGGAAACAGACAAACCCCAACATCATCACGAAGGCTCCAAACGTTAACAATATCGGTGTGGACGATGTCGACACAATCTTCAAATATCTTGTCAGTGAAGTCCTGACTGGACCAAAGGCTACGCCAATATCCTACACGTAGGATGGATGGAGCGTGTCAAAATCCACTTAATGACAAGGGGATTGACGCGTTATACTAACGGCTACACCCGATACTGTGGGACACCATGAGACCATGTAGCTCAAGATCAAACAAGAGGATACACACTCGATAGATGCTTGGATGATAAGATCATGACTGACTCTCTGCACAATCGAGAACACAAGAGGCACAGGGGCTATCTGGGGATTTCCCCGTGTTCCAGGTGGGGCGATAGCATTATGCGGGTCCACGGTAATGCGCTTGTGAGTTATCGTGATCAGGTCGGTGATAAGATCGCCCCATCTCGACTTCGCTGTAAGTCATAGAATGAGTCAAATGTCCTTTCGGGTCAGACGTACGGAAGATTAAATACTTGAAACAATCTCAACAGGCACATCCCGGTTCCGATGAAACAGGGAGTGACGGGACCGTTCGTATCTCTTATATGCGGTAGTCCTAGCATCTTCATAAGGTCGAGGGTCCCCGCCTGGAATGTCGATCAGAGCCTGAGTGATGGCCATGTCGAACTTCGTGGCCACGACGACAATCGGCACCACTGCCGCATATTCTGTTAAATAGAAACGGTATTTACTGATACGCTTACCTTGATTCAGATCGAGGATTGCTTCTACCCCATCTCCTAGTTTTCCCTCAATGACGTCGGATGTAGACACACATATCCTAAGTAAGGCGTCGTCAGATAATCGTCACTGTCACGAACATATATATTCACCAGACTGCATGTAGTCTCTCCGACGCTGGGCATTTTGCGTGAGTGCGGCCCATGACAAAATCTCGGACAGTCGGTATGGCTTGAACAACCCCGGGCTCAAAACTAGAAAACTCATGAATCATAAGGTGGCGGTTCTCGCTAGGGGTATATCCAGCGTTGATATCAACTGTTCTCGGTGTTCTGGGCATATTCACTTTGAAGATAGAATCGATAAGCGATGACTTGCCGGAGTGTCTCTGTAATGAGAGGAGGATTAATTTGACTTGGGACTTGCCACCTAACGGTCAGCACGCACCTTTCCAACGACGAGAATTCTGAACCTGTTTACAATTGTAACGGTTATTGGTTACGTTATGAGATAGTCCGGGCGCATACCTGTTCTGGTGAGAAAGTACTGTACGCAGTGTTGAAGTGAACTGTTGGTTGTCGTCACCATCGGCGACCTGTGCCCGGTTTGTCCTTTGAGTAGTTGGGGGATGTTTTCGTGGTCTATCCCTAGATCCGGCGCCGGGAGCGGGCCCGGACGCAGACATAGTCCTGGCCATGCTGTGTGACGAAGGTGCGGGTGTTCCCGACTGAGATAGTAGTTGTGCGGACATTGCCTTTTTGAGGGGAACAGGGCGGTAGGCCGAAGGCGCACGCCCTGTTCCATTGTGTTCGTGTGGTTGGGAGCGCAATGTTCCTATTTTGGGCTGGCCCTGCGAAGACACCAGTGTCCCTTCGTTGTGGATCGACGGGGAAGGAGGGACGGCGACCGGTGGTGGCTCTGGCACCCGCGCTGTATCGCGGTTCCGTAGAGGCCGGGACAGATGAGCATCGGGTAGGGGACGAGCTTGGAATTGCGTTTGCACCGTCGTTTCGACCTCGCGCACGGCCGAATCGTGAGCAGGCCTGCTGCTCCCATTTGAGGAAGGCAAGGGCGCTTGTTCTGCCGCACCCGTATTGGGTGGCGGATCTGCGGGTACTTGAGGTGCATTTCTGGATGCGCCCTGTAGGGGCCCGGGTACCTCTGGTGCCGAAGATAATATGGGGGAAGGAGGATTAGTGGTACTTGCGCAACACCCCATGGGAGAAAGGGACCAGGTCGCAAAACCCTATGGCTTGGACGGAACCTTGAAGATTGGTTATATGTTAAAGCGAAAACGGAAACGTGAAGCGTACAGAACACGAGGACGCAATGCGTGTCCATCATCCACTGTTGATTTTGTTACTCCAGCCGCAAGTAAGGGAGCTTCGGACTGGGGAATCCGAGCCTACGAGTTGGTGTGCCACAATACGGGAAGATATTGTCGTAGTCCGTCAGAGAGTCCGTGCACAGTGCGCGATGATGCAATGTTGGCAGTGATGGATTATATGAAATGTTTCGCCACCGACGTGTTCCACGCGTTTTGGTCGTGTTCAATCACGAGCACAGGACCCACGACACCCGGGCGCTTATATTTCGCTAGGATGGCTTTGTGATATCGCTGTGTCGGGGTTGGGCGTCAATGTTTGTTAATTTAAAATCGGACCATTCAAGGTTGCAGCAATTCGCAGGAAGGAAGGGCGCAATCACGGCAAACGATGCCCGTAATTATGCGCCAGGTTGGATCACGGTATCAAAGACCTTTCCAAGGAATTTTTTTTTTTTCTCAAGCTTCGGATTATACGATCAACCGCCTGCTTCGGAGACCCAGTTATACTTTCTGCTAGATCTCCTCTTCACACCACATCACATCACAGAGAACAGAGTTGCTGGAAAAATAATTGTGTAATATCATGGATTTCTATTTTCTGGTAAACTCAAACCACGTGATCAATAGCCGTGGTAAGTCAAGTTGCCATGACCAGATATGGACTCGGACGAGGCATACAACACCATGGTCGCAGGCTATCATCGACATCCAACTCACGACCTCACCGGGTGTGGAGCGAGCGGCCATGACAAAGGCATACCCGTTCCATGACACTGCACAGCCTCTGTATCTCTGGATTGCGGTCGATTTCACAGCCTGTACCACGGGTAAGCCTCCCTCCTTCGGGTCGTACATGTACTGATGTGGCGTAAACCGGCTATTGCGCAGCTGTGGACCACGTGAAAAAAGGCCGTGCGGTACATGTGAGTAACACTGTACCGCAGACACCGAACGTGCGACGCGGGGATGCGATACGACAACGGTCTGTCTGCGATGAACACATCATACTTGAATATGGTAGCATCTAGGGGATACGGTCAGCGACCCAACGTGACTGCACAGGGCTATTGTCGACGGGCCATTTGGACTTCTCCATGCATACAGCAAGCTGTGAATATTGTTGTAGGGAGCGTCGCCAAGAGCCATGAGGCCAACGCCCATCTACAGGACTGCAAAGGGTGCGCAGTCCACAAGGTTTGAATCGGACTTTTTGTCTGGATAGGCTTCCTCACCAAGGTCGTTACTGGCGATCGAACGGGGCTGGTCAAAGCGGGCTGAGTCTACGTTGATCGATCAGCCCAAGATTCAAGGAAACAGAAAGAAGGCGAGAACTTACAAGGGAAAGGAAACCTATCACCTCGGCACTCGCCCCACGAATCGGTATTGTGTGATCCGTCTCTCAATACGAATAGCAGAGTAACAACAGCCTGGTGCCACTGACCAGGCAAATGCGAGTAGGCTGGGGGAGTTCCAGAGTGACCCCAAGACTCGGGACGTGGTACTGCCTCTGAGGCGGATTAAATTATAGAGATAGTACCTGTCAAGGACTAACGCCATTAAACAGAGAAAGACAATATGCGTGATGACCCACGAATACGAGTACAGTAAGTGACCCACCCGGGTAGCGAAATGTAACCTTGCGGAGACCACCCAACTGGATGACCGATCGAGCCCCAATATGAGACGTACATGAGAAGAGCAGGTCCTTTCCAAGTTTTCATTGACCTTCTGGTCCCCCGGAACCCATTGGCGTTGGTACTGCCAGTGGCTAGACAACACAGTGCGGGAGGGGGAGGGAATGTCCCCGATAAGTGTTCGTTGTGGAGACAAATAGTGGGGTAAGCATTCAACGTATTCATCTCTACTGTACTCAAGACCCAAGAGGAACGTGGGCAAGGGAAATGTGCGGGAATATTAATTGCCGTGATCACACGATCCGCGGCCTGGCGTGGCGGCCTGCACTAATTTATTTATATTTAGTACAGTACCTGAAGCCGAATATGATACAGTACCCCCATCGAGGTTTCCCAAGTTTTTTTTTTTGAATATGTCAATCTAACTGTGAAATTTTACCCACCAACATTGATCCTCACCCTGTGAGGAAAGGCTGGAGCGAGGCACTCGCTGCCGTAGATCTCTGGGGCGCCCACTAACGAATACTGTACTGTAGACGCCAAGCGCACAAGCAGTGCTGCCACTGAGTTTGAATTGAACCCTCCAGAAATGCTATACTCCCACACTGAGGCATGAGGTTGCCCGTGTGTGTGGGATGCGCAGTCGAGCTCGCTCGGCGCGTACGTGTACTGTAGGCGACTAGGCGTAGAACACATGTATGTATGTTGAAATTCACCAAATTTTTTTGAATATCCCTTCATTGCTCCGATTTTACGGACCACTAATGTACAATACGCCATCGTACGACAAGGCAACGCACGCTCTAGTTCCGATTCGGAAGAAACGTTTTACCTTTCCCTGACCCTGCGCGGATCCTGCAACGCGGTCAAAGTAATATCACCGTCTAGAGGGAAAGGCAAGGGCAATCAATGTGTTATCCCTGCATGTGGCCTTGTGCTCAATGGGGTTATGATACACACGACCAGCGACCAGCCTGTGTGAATGTAAGGGTTAGTCTACTTGTAAAACATGTAAAGGATGAGGATACTGTTTAGAAGGCAGGCGCACTGCTTATTCGCTGACAGCAGCCAGGCCGTCTACGTGTTGAATCGGTGAATACGAGGGCTGTGTAGGTGTGTTGGGCAACTTCTTTCTTCCTAGTGCGAAAGCTCAGCCCTCTTTGCCTAGCCGCGAGCCACACGGCGTCCAGCGTAGCCCTTTCACTTCGAGTCTATGGAATGTCCTCTATACGGCTAAGGCCTGTGCTCGTAGACGCATTCCACCAGACCTCCTCGGACCCTTCAACAACCTGCGCCCTTCACAGTTAATAGAATTACGTCAGAACCATCAGATGTCAGTCCAGATGACCCAGATCCGCGGATGCGCAGAGGTGAAGGGAAGGTTCGCACAACTGGGTCCTCCAGCCTGCCTGTTTGTGGAAAGCTCTAATTGAGAGACGTATTTTCCTTCTCAGTTAACGCGTCCGCGTCAAAGCGATGCTGCGGGACACGTTGCCGACTACACCGTAGATATCGTCAAGCGCAGTGACCGATCTTGGGAAGGACCTGGTCGTGAATAGAAAGTTGACGAAACTAGTCAATTTTGTGCTTCGCCCTCGGAGAGCTTGCATCACCTTCCAATCGTCATCATTGCCGCTTTTCCTTGGCACTCTTGAGGTTTGCGCTACGCCCTCCGATGCGCTCGTGGTGCTCTAGTGCGTTCTGTCCTATCTTCCTTCGCTCCCGATATCGAGGTGTTGTCGGTACTGAACTGCGCGCAAATCCCAGCCCCCGCGATCTTCGGTCTGTTTCATTGGGAGTCGTTCTTGATCTTCTCCCGGTTTTGGAAGTTCGGGCCGCTCGAAATGCCACGAAGGCGACTACTGAGTAGGCGCAGTGTTCAGATGATGTACCAAATCAAGCCTGGGAATAATGGGTTCCGCGGTAGGACGATTGGGGATTAATTAATGGCCCAATCTCGCTGAAAACGTATAGTAGGAGTCCGCAGATACCGATAGGAACAACAGTGGTGAGACTAACTGTTCTGTTGATATTGAGGATAGCGTCGCCGAGCCCCACGAAGAAAAGGAAAAGGGAAACATGGATAAGTCCCGGGACGGCTTCCACCACCAGTGCCAGGAGGTCGACACCTTCGAACAAAAACTGTCGAACGCGAGCACTCTTCAAGGAGCTACTAGATCGTTGGAAGGCACCCATATAAGACCGACTCGGGACTCGACTTGGGACTCATTGCTGAACGAGCGGTGCAAGGACTGCGGCACAGACTGAATATGGGGCTCATAAGCCAGCAAACGTTCACTCGGCGGTCAGAAACCGATGGATGAAATGTAGGATGGGGCAATAGTTGGGTAATATTGAGGGGAATCTGTGTGCCAATCGATGCGATTTATTGCGATATCCGGGCTAGGATTTGAACGGTCAGGCTGCTTGGTATGCTGGGTTTACTTCTGAATCCTGAAACTTTGGGACGTGAGATGCATGGAGAATACAGGAGAAGAAACCAGCCCGGCGGGTTTTTCAACTTGAAGTTCCTCCATTCTTACGGCAAGTCCCGTCAGGGGTTCTCACCGGGTTCTCACCGGGTTCTCATGGCAGCAGCCGCTTGTCATCGGGGGCCAGACCCGCCATCGCCATTACTGCCACCACCACAAATTCCAGAAATCCCCCGATATATTTATCCGTCCAGAACCTCATCCTCAGGTGCCATTTCCACAACTTCTCACAGTCTCAACATGACGCAATTCGAGGCACACCCTCAGCCCGCCCGCTCCTGAGCGTCGAAATCACCACGCCAGTGAACCACAACCCCGTCGTCATTCCATACCGCAGACCTACAAACCCTACAGCCCGCGCCATGCATGCGAGAACTCGCCCGTCGCGCTCGCACGGTCCTCCTCCCTCGCTCAACTCACGCTGCTTCTGTGCCGCCACGCAATCAGTTCTCTACCGCACACACTTTGTCCCCACAACCCGAACGCAGACACGTGGATCGTGCATACTCACATCCCCCACCGCGCCTTGCCGCTTTCCGCTCATATCCGCCTGTGCCTGGCGCATCCTTCTGAGTCCGCCTCGGTCCCGTGCTGATGTTCCCAGTATTCAACATGAACCTGCTTGCGGCCACGTTCGTTTTCCCCACACTGTTTGCGGACAGTCGCCTTTGCGTTCCTCAACCACTTCCCCGTGGCCTGGTGACGGGGTCGTCTACCTGACGCTCCGGAGCACGGCGGCGAAGGCGAGAACTCCGTTTCGTACCCGATTGTAACGTGAGTGATTCGCAAGGATACGTACTTAGGGTGACAGTATAGGAGTACAGGATGTAGTGTGCTGTACTCAAGGCGCACGCTCATAGAGTTGAAGAAAGGTGTATTGCGGGGGCTCATTCGCTGTGATTTGTGGAATAACATCCCTATTCCACTCCCCTCCTTCGCCCTTCGGATCAGCAAAGGGAACATAATAATATACCGTGACATACCCCAGGTGTGTGTGAAGATGTTATGCAATGGGAATTGTATTTTTTTTTTGAAAATCAGATGTCGGCGCCTTCAGTATCTGGGGAGTACCGTATCACAAGTGTGTACCTTCAGTGTTTCGCGGTGTGGACCCAGCGCAAAGAGGGGTGGGGATGGTGTACATGAGTGAGCCGAGTCGCTGGTGTTCGCTGGTGTGGCGTAGTATTGAAGATCTACGGAGACGGTAATACTGCAGCGGGTTAGAAGGATGTCAACTTCTGTAACGCTTCGTCGCGGAGACCTCTATCCATGCAATCCCTAAAATTAACGTTCTGCAGTTCCTCTCTTGCACTATTAATAAGGGGGTGGTCAGTATCATGTCCGTCGATCATATGTCCCACCAGTTCCAAAAGCATGTCCACGATATACCCAGGGTAGGAAAAGTCAGAAAATATACCACGGCCTTGGATGATAAGATCACAGAGGATATTCAGGAGAATTCGCTGCGTCCCAGACGAGTCCTTGCTCTTCTCCCAGCCGGATGTGATGACATTGAAAGTGCCAGTATAAAGGTCCTGTTTCAATTCGGACGACGACGATGCGGAGGAAAGTCGTCTGAGTGCTAGGAAAAAAAGCTCTATCGTAAAACCGAGACCCCCTCCGTCACGAAGGTCCTGCAGACGCCATAGTTGGCGTGTCGTGAGGCCCTTGAGTCGGCGCAATGGGACAGGGATATCATCGATGGATTCCAGGCTTTCGACGATCTCAGCGTGTTTCCCCGGGTTCCGGTCCTCAAGGATATCGCGCAACCCTCGCCTCAGTGTGAATAAGCCTTGAAGTTGCTGTCCGGGAAATATGAATTGTGGGGTGACAGGGGTGCTCCCAGGTAGTTGGGAATGAAAGGCCTCTGCTGCGGGAGTAGAACTGGATGGCTTCAACTGGTTAGATGATTCGCCTAGGAGTAGTCGTGTCAACTGGTGAGTGGCATCGTCCATCGCGTCTTGGAGAAGGGAGATCCGCCAGTCGACGGCTTCTATGCCGTCAGCTTCAATTTCGATACGCTCCAGCTCCGAAATCGGGATTTCAAGGTTCCTTAGGATATCCATAATTTCTTCTCTAGTCTTGTTCAGCCCCCAGGGCTCGAATGCTCGATATAGATCCTCGACATGCTCCCATGCCGTCCTTAGATAATCGTCGATCCTCTGGGCACGATCGAACGCAGCTGCGTCTGGATCACCATAACCTAACTGGAATCGTGCAATTCCGCTCACAGCGAACCCCGCACGCTCACATACCCTGTTGCGCCCATCCATCACCATCTGCCGAACGGTCACGAGCGAGAGGCATGTCCAACGTAGGGCAAAAGATGGGTTGGCTTTGATTGTTGACACATCGTTGATCCTTTCGGTGCGGCCCAATTCGCTAAGCACTTCTCCGACCTCTCCGAACCGGTCCGGTCGGATACCGGTGCAGAATACAAGGGACGCTGCAGTTTCGATGCATCCTTGCATACGCCTACGTCGTGCCTCCCTATTCGTGGTGTCTCCCTCGGTATTGTAGCTCTCGAAGAAGTACCGCACGCATCTGCAGAGATTATCAACGGTGGTTCCTCCTGGTGGGGACGAGGGACCAAGACGGGGAGTAACATGGACATCACCGTCAGCTGAGCATCTCGGACATTAGGTTGAAACTCGCCTTGAAACGTTACTTCTTTCCAAACTTGTTGGCCATATTCCTCGTTGAAGGAGCCGGGGATTGCCAGTACGAAGGTATCCATCTCGTTACTCCCATCAATGTTGTTGATCAGCCACTGAACTGCACGCACATCCCGATCCTCGCGTTCTTTAGTCTGTTCCATTGCGTGTTGTTCTTGACGTGCTTCCATTTTCTCAAAAGTGCGACGAAAGCGATTACGGAGGATATACGAGATCAAGCGAAAGAATGGGCTGCGGTAGGACGATTGGGGATCCTTTAATGGTGCAACGACGCTGTAAAGATAGGCGAATCCGCAAATAATGATAGGGACAACGATGGTGACACCAACTATTGTGTTGATCTTCAGGATGGCATCAGCAAGCCCCGCGAAGAAAAGGAAAACGGAGATGTGGATAAGCCCGGGAGCGGCCTCCGCCATCATTGGCATGAGTTCGAGACCTTCGGACAAAAATGTTTGAATGCGCGCAGTCCTCAGGGGGTTTTTAGACCTCTGGTAGACGCGCAGATAAGATCTAGTCCATTGTTGAACGACCGTCGCAAGCAGTGAGGCAGACAGACTGCAAACGAGGCTCATAAGCCAGAAAACATTCACTCGGCGGTCAGAAGCGGATGGATGAAAGATAGGGTAAGGCAGTGATTGAGTGATATTGAGGGGGATCTGAGTACCAATCGACGCGATTTGTTGTGATATTTGAGCAAGAATCTGAAGTGATTGATTTTGGTAGTAAACTGATTCCAGTGCCGGGTTCAATCCCAAGTCCTGAATCTTTGGGACTACGAACGCAGTGAGAACTGCAGAGAACAAACCAGCCTGGAGCGAGAATGATATCAACTTGACTGACCAGTCATGGGCTGATACCGATACACACGAATATAAGGAGTCCGTCCATGTCGTCTCTCAAGGTTTGCATTCGGGCTTCATCATGGTCTTTAGCTTCTTTCCCATATAGATACCATAGGACATTGGCGCTGTCGTCAAAATCTTTGGACTTTTCCGGGGAATCTTCGGGGGAATGACCTGGGGCACCATTTCCCGATTGATCGTTCATCCCTCCCTCTTAGTCTGTCTGGTCATTAATTGGATCTCCCACTGATACAAAATACGTACCACCCTCGTTTTGTTCCGGTGCCGGTGCTGAGATTATTTCCCACCCGTCTGAGGTGTCTTGCAAGGCAAACAGATCAGTATTTCAAGAAAAAGGAAAAAGAAATGACCCCAGACTCACCATCAAGTCCTCTCTCTAGGTCAATTTGGCCGGTAGCCATCCCAATGAACCTGCGGGGTACGCACAAGGAGATAGATAGAATCTATGCTATGCGATGATAGGGCGCCCATCAGTTTACTTTACGGCAAGTCCCGTCGGGGGAACCAGCGGAGCTAAATTCCCCAGTGTCTTTCGCCGCCTGACCCAGTGTTCTACTGTAGTAAGGGCCTTCCGACTGTGCTCTTGTTTTTTTGAAATTTGACCCTTTCGTTAAGCTCATTGGGTCATCTGATTTGTAACACGGTGTTCAACAGAGATTGAGCCAGTACTCAGGTTTCAAACGCGTCGTATAATTGTTATACGAAGATGGCTGTGCAGTGCGTCCATATTGTATGAATTTATATCGAGAGTAATACTAAGGATGTCATCAAAATACTCAGATGGTGGGTAAATGGAGTAGTTAGATGTAAGAGCTTCAGGATGGCAAAGAGATTCTTGGACCAGAATCTAGCGAAAGCGTTAACTCACCAGGGGATCTTATTGCTGCGTCTCCTCAGTAATTATGGTTTATTTGGAGTACACAATACTGTCTGATCAAGTCGATGACCTTTTCTATGACCAAGTCCCTCCCACGATACGTGAAAAGGAACTCCTCCGTAACAAAGTTTCTAATATGCTGATGGATTTGCCCTCGGAGACGAGACTTGAAATAGTCCATGGCTTCATGAACTTTTGCCGGCTGACACATCATGGCCGGAAAGAGAAAGCCCATGTAGAATGACGGTAAGGTCTACGATGTAGCCCATCATATAGTGAATTTTTCGATAATGGGTGGGAAGATTAGGCCGACTCAGCAATGAATGAAGACCGCTCACGAATTTTATGAATTAGACGCGCACTGCGCCTTATTCGTGGAAACCTGACCCACTGGGATACCGTTAGGCCTTGAACTACCGGGAAATTGACGTCTTTAACTTAGACATTGGTGCAAGTTGACCGCGCTCACCTCGGTGGCAGACTGATGTGTGACCCAGCCAAGTCCTTCAAGTTGACGAGGTCATGCATCGTGGTCTTGAATTCTTGACCAAAAACATACTTCTCTCACTGAGTAAACAAGACAACAGGACATAAAGTTTGACAAACTCCTTCCTCATCACGAAGGTTCCAAACCCCAATAATATCGGTGTGAACAACGTCAATACAGTCTTCAAAGATCTGGTCGGTGAAGTCTTGATGGGACCGAAGGCCACGCCAATATCCTAATATCCTATTGCCAGTATGGCCCGGGTTAGAATCCACTCAATGACCAGGGGAGTGAGTGACACGTCGTACTAATGGCTACATTCGACGCTGCTGGGTGCTATGAGATCATACAGTTTAAGGCCAAAAGAGACAGTACGTACTCGATAGAGGCTTGGATGATCAAGTTGTGACTGACTCTCTGCGCAATTGACCACGCAAGAGGCACGGGGGCACCTGAGGCTTTCCGATCCGTATTGGAGAGTGTAAGATGGCATTGGGCGGGCCCGCGGTGATACACTTGTGAGTTGTCGTGACCAGCCTGGCGGTGAGATCACCAAAACTCGGCTTCGCTTTAAGCCATAAAATCAGTCAAGCGTACTTTCATGTGGGATATATGAAGGATTACCCACCTGAGACAATCTCAACCGGCACATCCCTCGGGTGCCGATGAAATAGGGAGCGACACGACCGTTCGAATCTCTCATATGCGGAAGTCTTCGCTTCTTCATAAAATTGAGTGTCCCCGCCTGCGATATCGATCAGAGCCTGGGTGATAACCAGGTCGAACTTCGTGGCCACAACGACAACGGGTACTACTGTCGCCTGTTTCGGTAAATAGAAAGGATGCTTATTAGCACGCTCACCTCTATTTAGGGCGAGAATTTCTTCCACTCCGTCTCCAAGCCTCCCGTCGATGACGTCAGAAGTAGGCATACATATCCTAAGTTAGCCATCTTCAGACGATCATCACCTCCATCACAAACACAACGTATTCACCAGACTGCATGTAATCTCTCCGACGCTGGGCAATTTGCGCGAGTGTGATCAGTAACAAAACCCCGGACCATCTCTATATCTCGGATAGCTCCGGATTTGAAACTGGAATGCAAGTGAACCATAAGATGGCTGTTCTGGCTAGGTGCACAGCCAGCGTTGATATCGACTGCTCTTAGTGCCATGAGGGTGTTGTCTTTCTCGAAAGGGATAGTAAGTCGGTTTGGGGAGACAGATGAATGCCTATGTACGCACCGACATATTCACTTTGAAAATGGAATCGATAAGCGATGACTTGCCAGAGTGTGCTGTTATGGGACAGGATTAATACGACCTGGAACTCACCTCACGACGGCCGGCACGTACACGTACCTTTCCAACGACGAGGATCCTAAATCTGTAAAAGATTGCATTAAGCAAAGGTCATGAGACAGCATCTAGCGCATACCTGCTGTTGCCAGAGAATACTGTCTGCACGATAGAAGGGAACCGTTGGTTGCCGTCAGCGTCTGCGACTGGAGCCGTATTTGTATTTTGGGTGGATCGAGGGTGTTCTCGTGGCCTACTTCTGGATTCAGCTTGGACCCGGACCCGGACGCAGACATTGCCCTAGCCAGGGTGTGGTGAAGATGTAGGTAATCCCGGCCGAGATAGAGGTTGCGCAGATGTTGACTTTTTGATGGAAGGAGACTGGTATGCAGAAGGCACAGGTCTTGTCCCGTTGTGTTCATGTGGATGATACTTAGGTGTTGTATCACCTTACCGTCTGAGGCCAAGCGCACGCTGATGTAGAGTTTGAAACGCAACACGTGACCTATACAACAACGCTTGTTCAAGCGCCGCTAGCCCAGCGAGAAATGCACATTACAAGGTCAAATGATAACATGTTTAAGCTTTCAAAATTTCAAGCTTCATCAATAAGGCTGGGATCCAATCTAATGTAATGTGCTTCAATTTTGTTCAGAAAGGTTTGAATCAGATTAATTGTTTGTAAAAAAAATTCATTGTAGTATAATCTCATTTAACATGATCCAACATCAGAATATGCATTTTCCATGGGCTTGACACCTTGCAGTGCAAGCAACTACCTCATTCCCAATAGCTATCGTAAGGTGGCTTGCATGTCGTGGTCACTTCCCACACAATCCTGGCGCCTTTCAACAGAATGCATGGGCGTGTAATTGCAACACTGTCCCCACTCAATCCGAATTAGGGTCTGTTCGGAATTTCGGATATGTTGAGGGCGCGAAAGCGATTCCAGCGAAAGCAATTCTAGATTCCAGTCAAAGGTCCTCCCATGGTCAGAAAACGCTAATATCTAGATTTAGGTCCACCATGTGTAGTAAGCATCGGTTTGAAAGCAGGGTGATACCGATGCGAAAGGAGGACATACACATCGCAGTCAGTGAAGACATATTTCCGACTGTAGTCTATCTGCATCTCCCGTTCATTTGATTGTGTGCCATGCATGCACTCAACGCGTCCTAGCTTCATGACTATCACCCGTTCGCCTCCGCATGTTCGGGCGTGTTGAGCGTGTATCTCGACTTCTATCCCTACCAGCTCGCAACGCTGACGTCCTCCAACAGGTCGCTGACAGCAACGACAGGCAATAGAGAATTAAGGAACCACATGGACGGCACAGAGAGTGAGGCATACTCACTAGTAATCATCTACCAAGTCCCGATATCCGTCTTGTTCCCAGCACTCAACAACTACAGGACGACCAAAGAGTCGGCGTGTTGTGACAAACGGCTCTATAGCCTCCTCTACCGACCCACATGGCCCAAAGCCTCCCATGGAAAGGTTACAAAGTGAAGGCAGGACCTCAATGGCCCTTTCCCCGGTAAGTCCTTGCAACGCACGTGTGACGAGTGGTCCCAAATTCTTCGATATGTGCAGACCCTGTACGGCAGTGAATGGGTGAAAAAGTTCCAGCCATTGCGTGGACTCCGTGCCGTCTTGAAGCTCTACCCGAGAATCTGCGTCTCCGCTGATCTCAAGGCATTGGACATGTGAAAGGAGAGGCGAAAGTCTGTTGCATAGCCGTGCCATCCACGAAATCCGCTGATCTAACCTGTCACATCTAGTACCCAAGTCGAGACTAGTCGGTGATCCAAAGGTAATCCTAGCAGACCAAGGGTACAGCTCCATATAAGCACGTTTGAATGGTTTGAGCCTTTTTGCGCTATTAATGAAGTTGCACAGCTGCGGATCAGTGAAGACGGTGTCCGTGAAAAACCATAAGTTGAGGCTGTCGAGATTAGGTGCGCTGATTCGGGCTATGAGACACTCCAAGTACTTGCTATCACCTCGGAATGCAAAATATGTGAGAGCAGGGAGGATAGTGCGGGTTGGTGAACGTGAATGTATTTGGAAGGGGCGAGATTGAGGAGATTTGTATCCTATGTGAAGCTCTTCGAGTCTGGGCAAGGCAGTGAGGCAAGTGGCCATGACCTCGGGATCGATGTACCCAGCATCTGGTATGCGCTGAAGCCAAAGTTTGGTAAGGTGGGTGGCACCGACAACGAGCCTGGGTAAAGCCGGAAATGCAATGCCCTCCAAGAAGGCAATCTGAAGCTGAGGGGCAGATCCACCCAAGAATGAATCTGGAATGACAGGTCCCATTTCATCGAATGACTGAAGATGAAGACCCATCAACGCCGGAAATGGCCTCTGCATCACGCCTGCGAATTTCTCCAATACAGGGCTTGTCAGTTCGTCGAAAACGATCCAGGATACCCAACTATGGCGTTTAAATGCGGCAACTACATTCTCTTCACCCTGGCTGTTCTTGGGTGAATAAAGTATGGCGATAGGCAAGAGTGGCCAGATGTCCAATAACTTCCTCGCTGGCGTTCTGACATCGCAGACAAGTAGGAGATGCAGACGCCGGAGCGAAGCAAAGACGATCTGTCGCCATCTTCGACATACATGTACGAGCGGTTTCCACATCTTCAGAGTGAAGTGTTCGTCATCTCCTCGGCAGTGATCAAATATCTCTAGGAGGACATAATCGGGAAGCATGTGGATTGTCGACTTGTCATGTTCCTGGGATGAAAGAGGCATGGGTAATACAGTTGAGGGGTGTACATGGTATTCACCTGGAAGTATACGATATGTGTGTACGCTGGATTAATCAACGGTTGTGCGGACACGGTACAAAGACTCACGTTTGCCCCTTTTCTTGGGCCAGAGGACGAAACAGTACAGGGAGACTGCACCAAGATGAGTACTAATACGAATATGTGCAACCTGATAAGTTACTTCTGAATTGAGGAGGTGTATTTCTCGGACGTACTTGTGCGGCCTAATTCTCATTGTTGAGGATTTGGCGCCTTAGCGTAGTTGATGTTAAGTTACGTTTCTCAGGCACGTGCCCTACGCTACTCTCACGGTCACGATGGGATTAAGCGCATATATCTATTTTCGTGCTGCCGCGCGACTAAGTTACTATGGGTGACCACCATCTCGGCACTCACATTCGAAAACGAATCATCACACATCGTCACAGGTGCCTAGATTCAAACTTCAGTAGGTGAGAGATGGGTTGTACTTCAAGTTGCATGTGCTATGATGCATGTACAGTACCCAATTAAAGGGTACTTGTCCTGAATTATGAGAGCCGCTCCCTACGAAGACATGAGTAGTAGGTGTGATATGGAAAGTATGGTGTGAAAGTAGCAACTGTTGGTTATGTATTGGCTAAAAGGGATTGCGTTTTCACAGGTATGCCATGGGTACATAATCCCACAACCGTGACCATAACCGTTACCCTCAACAGGCACAGGTATAAAACCGTATAAAACATATCGGTGTTGCATTACAACTGTAGTACTGTACGGTGTTGGATTATGACCGCGGTATACCTGCGGTAAAGCTTTAAATACTACTACCAAGGTTCTATTATGTGGACTTCCCTCAGTCCGCGTCGCTCGTCCATCTCTTCTCACCACAGAGACCGAGGTCAAGACTGATGCCCGGGCATAATTCGTTACGTGAGTGAGACACCCCGTTATGGATGCGCCTCAAGGCTACAGCAAGCATCTGCACCGCATGTGCACGCAGACGATGCATCGCGACGTTCCTCCCCACTAGGGTCTCCAAGAGGGTTCATGTTGAGTGACCGGGCAAGAGCCTGAGCGGAATATGCCATGGTCAATCGGCGACGGCGGTATCGGTTTGCCAGGCGGGGGAGCAGGGAGTGGGCGATGTACAGGTGAGAGGCGCGGGCAAATTGCTGAGACGACGAGGTGACGAGGGGCGGGAAGAAGACGAGGCGACGAGGGGCACAAAGACAAGGGGGCGTCAGCTCGAATATTGAACAAAAATGTCACAGCATCTCACCTCATTCTCACCTCATGACAATTGCTAGCTTTCTGGAGGTTGCATCAGCAAGGGCGAGGGACAGACGGGCGCAGAACACTGTTGCTGCCGTGCGCCACTTGAGATGCAAAGAGAGCGGAGGTGGGCCAGGAGAAGACGAGGGGAACGAGTGGAGGGGTGGACCGGAGGGGTGTGCGCAATGCGAGAGCGAGAACGGGACAAGCGGCAGGAGGATCACGCGAGCGATGATGGGACGACTTAGCACAGCGACGACAGCGAAATGAATCAAGGGGGAAAAAAAACTTACAAGTGCTGGTGGGATGGCAAAGCGGCGGGCTGTGTCTCACCCAACGTTACCTTGGAGGCACCGTGGACCTTTGATGGGGCTGTTTGATGGCCAGCAAGATGAGGGTGTGCGTTCCGCGCTCCGCATTCTCGCGCACGCGATTGTAGAAGGTGTATTGACACCACATGTCAGTGAAGCATTGTGTATGACGCAGATCAGGATGCCGAGTAACCGGGCGTGGAGGAGGATGTCAGTGTGTCGTGGCGCCAACGAGTCCCCGACGTCAAGGAGACCAACATCTTGATTGTGGGCGTCTCTCGGGATCTCGTCACTTTCCATCTCGACCATGTCACGATCTGCGGGCGAAAACGATGAGGCACACAAGGCCGACCAGGTGACAAGGGGAACGAAGGCAATGAGGCGACGAGGGGCGGGAAGGTGACGAAAGGCATGAGGGAGACGAGGCGATGAGAGGTGGGAAGGCGAGGCGACGAGGGCAGAAATGCGACGAGGTGATGAGGGGAAGGCGACAGGGTGACGAGGGGCGCAAAGACAAGGGGTGTCAGCTTGAATATCGAACCAAAAAAATGACAGCATCTCACCTCATGACAATTGCCAGCTTTCTGGATATCTTCTTGGGAATGTTCACTACAGTAGTGGCATATGGAAAAAAACCCCGAACTGTAGGAACTTGTGACGGTGCAGCAGTGCCTTCGGAGCCAAAGGTGCAGACTCTGAGCAGCAGAGTCCAACACCGCCGAAACCGTCATGCCCGTGACCAAAACACCACGGACCCGTGACAAACCCTACGGTCACTCGATGATCATTGCTCAACAACGCTCAACCTTCATCATCAACTTAAACCTTTACACCTCACATTGCCAACAGAACCAGCATTGTCAGCCCACTCTCTGACTGGCAAGGAACACCCTCAGAACTCTGCACGCCAACTTTATTCAACACTACTATCACTCGGTATAAAAATAATAAGGGTCTTTCCATGACCACGAACTGAGGGAACTCGCTAGGTTTTAATATCTGCTATATCGGAGACGTATACCCTGATTAATTCCATAGTCTTCGCCAAGACCAGATCAATCTGCGTATCCTTAAACTTTGAATACGTATCAGTAACAAAGCTCCAGATTTCCCGGTGTATCCTATCCCTGCGCCCAGAGTTGGCGTGCCTCTCCATGGCTGACTGAACATCGCCGGAAGACACATTGCCAGGAGCTGTCCTAAATATATCATCCAGGATAGCGGTGAGATCTACGATGTAGCCCATCATACATCGAACATTTGCCTGGCTGACGTGCGAGACTTGAGACAGATTAACAACACTTTCCTGTGTCCACTCACCTGCCTCGATATACACCGTAAACCCATTCAGAGAAGTCACTATGCGGGATTTGATTCCTCTTCTATGACTTGCTTAGAGAACACACACCTCGACGGCATTCCGGCAGCCGACCCGGCCAAGTCCTTGACAATATGAGACATCTTTTCCTTGAATGTGGAGCCGGAAAGATGCTGATCTCTGTGAGCCAATTAAACCAGTGAATAGATATGGAGAGCTAACTCTGTTCCTGTCTTTCAGGTTCCATACATCAACGATATCTGTGTGAATGACGTTTACGCAGTCCCTGAGGGGTTGATCAGCGAAGTCGAGACTGGACCACAGGCCACGCCAGTATCCTAAGGAAGTACGTAGGTGTCAATAGTGGCCTGAATCAGCGAGGTGATTATACTCGCGGCTTCGCCCGACTCTGTGAACCAGATATATAAACGAGATGAGATTCGGCAGAAAATCGACGTACTCAATTGAGGCTTGGATGAAAATGTCTTGATGAACTCTCAATGCTGCAGACCATAAGAGAGGCACGGGGGCAATCCGTGGCTTCGATACTTGTGAACTCGACCGCGCAGGGGCAGAGGCAGCACGTGTGCGGGAGCCTGTCATGAACCTGTCCGTGGTCACAACAAGACTATCGATCAGATCTCTAAATTGTGGGTTCACTACGAATAAACCAAGTGGTTAGAGCATAATTCCACAATAAAGAGGGTAAATACCCGAGACAATCTCCGCTGGCACATCCCTGGGTTCCCTACGGAACAGGGAACGGCATGACTGGTCGACCCGTGCGCGTGCGCTTGACTTCGCAGAGCTTCCACCTTCAATTGCAACTACTTGGTCGAATTTAGTCAATGCGACAATTACAGGGGCTGAGCCCCGTATTAGTTGGATGTATGAGCCTCGAATTAAAGCGCAATTACCTCGTCTCATGCCCAGAATCTCGTCAACTCCTTCTCCGATGCTTCCGCTGATGACGTCGGATGTGGGGACACATATCCTGAATCAAGCGCTTCAACCAAACAGAAACCAGGGACATTTGAGCATCGATTCTCTACCACACGGCATGCAGTCTTTCATCATTAGCACGGCCCGAATCAGTCCGATATGAGATGAAATCTCGAATAGCCTGCAGGTTGTCGCCAGGTCCAAATGCAGGGCTCTCGTGGACGATAAGATAACGATTATCCTCTGATCGAATCTCCTGGTTAATATCCGGTCTTCCTGGTGCCGCCTGAATGTAGTCAGGTTAACTATGTGGGAATACGAAGTAGGACAGAATACGGACCGGTATGTTCACTTTGAAGACTGTATTGATGAGCGAGGATTTGCCGGAGCCCATCTGTGATTAAGAGCGGTATCAATTTGACCTGGATTTGGCTGGGAATTGTGTGAATGTACCTTTCCCACCACGAGAATCCTAAATCTACAGGGTATGAGAGGGGCGTCATTTAAATACCGGAGTGGGGCCCCATACCTGCGATGGTTGGAGAGCACTTGGTGCATCGTTGAAGTGAGTGATCGGGTACCCGCATTTGAATGCGCTTATAAGGCGGTTATTGAGGGTTCATTGCCCAGCCAGGCATCACTCTCACCTGTGTTCGGCATTCTGGGAATGGGTTCACTACGCTCACCGGGTGCTAACGTCTGGGCCCTCCTACGGTCCCGGGAGGACGACCCTGGCATATTCTGTGGCGCAGATTGCGTTCTTATGCGGGGAGTTGAACTTGATCCTCCTGTACTATGTGTCCGCTGGCGTAAAGATGGCGTTCGGCTGTGATGTCGGGACAACGTGGCCGTGGAGGGCACAGAGGCAATTGGAGGTCGTGTCGGCACCGTGGCGGGACTCTGAATCCTCTGAGCTGTTGGTGCGCTGGGAGGCGCTGGCGTTTCTTGGACAGGTTTACTGCTGAGGCAACCCATGGTCCATGGGCAATTGAGGGGTCCCGTCAGGTAAATGTGAGTGAGTTTATAGTGAATTACAAGCAAACTTAATTTTCGCTTAAGGAGTATAGCGCGCCTTGGCCTTGGGTTTCGCGTGCAGCTCGTGTAGAGAAAATGATGGGTTCACTTTGACGACTGTGCGATGTCCCTCGCACTAACCGCGACAGCATGAACCGTTTAGGTAATGCTTGTCGACGGCCCGTACGAGGATTCCTGAAAGAATATTCTTACAGACAGTGGACAACTGTCTTTAGACGACCACGCCACATTCGCTACCCGTAATTTCAAATTAGAAAAAAAATCAAAATTACAGCAACGAATTTTGAAGACCTGGCATGCGACCTCGGGCAACCGGGCCACACGTGCTCAGGTCGTCACAGATGAGACGATCAACTGGGGCTAGGCCCCGCCTCCCCTTCCCCATTTGTTTGGGTTTGGCCGTGCCGCGCGCACGCCTTCCTGTCCATTTTTAGCGCTTCGGCAATTTCCACCCCCCCCTTTCCTGCACTACCACCTTCTCCCCTTTCCCATCCCCCGTGGCAGCGGTGACAAGAACCGTGGGTTTGGTGCACAACTCAGATGTAGCATGGGGCATTTACGGATGCGGCCCTTTATCGTGGGAAAAGCTACTGGCGAGCTGGGGTCGAGGCTTGTATACAGAGTAGCACGGTAGATATGTCACGTCGCCTAGGACAACAAACTTACTTCGGATGTTTAAAAAAAAAGAACACTTGGCATGCACGTTTCATGCAATACCTTTTGTACAAGGCAGGCGCGGTACCAGGAAATTGAGGGTGCAACACCGGAACATAGGAGAGCCGGTGAAATATGAGCAAGTCGTCGCGGCTGGACCGAAGCGGTGGACGGTGCAATTGCCTCGATGCGAGTTGTCCCGTTTTCTCGCTCAGGAATTGGTCGATCGCATCGCAATCCAAATTCGACGACGGGGGACCGCCGCAGCGGCGATCTCGATCCTGCCTATTCTATGGATGTGAGCCCATGCAAGCTGCAAGCTGTGCTTTGGCCCGCCAATCTAGCGGCGAGCGGGAAGAGACTGTATTGAAGATTACAGCCAGGAAGCTGCACAGAAGTTTAGTTTTACCGACTGCTCACCCTTTTGTCGGCCACGCGGAGACCACGTATTGTGCCCTCCAATCTTTGAATTTGAAAATCACGATGATGGTGTGAATAGCACTTGGATGTCACGAAATCACCATTGCATTGTACGAAAAAAGTGGTAGAACCACTACCATTAACAGCGCAAAGAGACCTTGACTCGTTAAGGCTCTGGCCTTGCAGTATCACTGATGGGTAGGTTACATATATACATACGAATATGAGGACATCATCCATGTCATCTTTCAAGGTTTGAATTTGAGCTTCATCATGATTTCTAGCTTCTTTTTCGTACAGAGACCATAGAGGATTGGCACTATCGTCGAAATCCTTTGGCTTTTCCGAGGAATTTTCGGGGGAATTGCTTGGGGCACCATTTCCCGGTTGATTGTTCGTCAAGACGCTCGTTCCCCTCACTTCGACGAAATTGATCGGATCATTGAGCCTCCAACTGATGCAAGTCACGTACCAGATCCGAAATTTTCCAGGTTTTGTACCGGTACTAGGATTATTTCCTGTTCATCTTGCAGGGTCATCAGCACTTCAGGAAATTTTGAACAGAGAAGACCCCCAAACTCACCGTCAGGTCCTCTTTCGAGGTCGATTTGGGTACTTCCGCTATCGTCCATGATTGTAATCGGCGTGCGGGGTGTCACGCACGCAAGGGCCCGGTGATGCCACGACCTGTGTCCCAAGCCCATGCTCATAGTTTAATTACGGCAACGGCAATTCCCTTTGGGGCTAGCGTTCACAAGCCTCACGCGGTCTCACGACGGTCAAGCTTCTCCCGTAACCCTTTTCGTACAAAAGAGAACTTTGATGTTGTTTTGTTATTCGAAATTTCACCATTTCATTAATATAGCTGGGAGTGCCAGGTGTCGTCTCGTTTGGAAAACAACGTTCGACTGGGCTCAAGCCAGGGCTCTCGGTCTTAAATACATCATATAATGGTTGTGCAGAAATGAAATGACGATGTACATGTAGCGCGTCCTTTTGGTGTGAATTTATATAGAGCAATACCAATAAATGCTAACGGTGTCATATAAGTACTGGCATGGTGGATGGATAGATGTAAGAGGTACGAATGGGATGGGGATTCATGGAACCTGCAGCGAAGGGAAACCGGCAGAATATACAACAGCCGAGAAATGCAACACGAGCATAAGGAGAGGCGGGGAGGGCACCTTGGGACCAGCTCCAGGAAGCTGAGCATGTAGCGAAGGTTGGTTAGAGGCGAATAATATCAGCCCATGTTTGGCAGCGATTATGTGTTTTGCTTCGGGACACAAGACTGTCTGATCAAGTCGATAATCTTCTCCATGACCAGGTCGTTCCCACGATAGATGAATGAGGCCTGCTCTGTAACAAAGCTTCGAATGTCCTGATGGATTTGCTCTCGGAGGCGAGACTGGTGATGATCGCCCACGGCTTCATGAACTTTGTTGGCCGACACATCACGGGCAGAAACCATGTAGGATGACGGTGAGGTCTACGATGTAACCCATCATGAAGCGAACGTTTCCGATACTGGGAGAATAGGTTAGGTCGACTTCACAGCAAAGCAAGACTGTTCACCTGTTCTGGTAAGAATCAGGCGTCCACCGCGCCTTGCTCGTAGAGGCCCGACCCTCTGGCATACCATCAGGCTTAGGACTGTTGGGGAATCGACACCTTCAACTCGGGTAAAGATATAATATAGATCACACCCATCTGTCTGGCGAACCGATGTGTGGCTCAGTCAAGTCCTTGACGAGACCATACATCTTGTCCTTGAAGGTTTTGCCCAAAAGATACTGCTCTCACTGAGCAAGCGAGATAAACTGGATAGGGAAACAGACAAACTTCAACACCATCACGGAGGCTCTAATTAACAATATCGGCGTGAACGATGTCGACCGTCTTCAAATATCTTGTTAGTGAAGTCCTGACTGGACCAAAGGCTACGCCAATATCCTACACGTAGGATGGATGGAGCGTGTCAAAATCCACTTAATGACAAGGGGATTGACACGTTATACTAACGGCTACACCCGACACTGTAGAACACTATGAGACCATGTAGCTCAAGGTCAAACAGAGGATACGCACTCGATAGATGCCTGGATGATTAAATCATGACTGTCTCTCTACACAACCGAGAACACAAGAGGCACAGGGGCTATCTGGGGATTTCCCCGTGATCCAGGGGGGGGGGAATCGCATTATGTGGGTCCACGGTAATACGCTTGTGAGTTGTCGTGATCAGGTTGGTGATAAGATCGCCCCATCTCGACTTCGCTGTAAGTCATAGGATGAGTAAAACGTCCTTTCGAGTCAGACGTACGGAAGATTAAATACTTGAAACAATCTCAACAGGCACATCCCGGTTCCGATGAAACAGGGAGTGACGGGACAGTTCGTATCTCTTATATGTGGTAGTCCTAGCATCTTCATAAAGTCGAGGGTTCCCGCCTGGAATGTCGATCAGAGCCTGAGTGATGGCCAGGTCGAACTTCGTGGCCATGACGACAATCGGCACTACTGTCGCCTATTCTGTTAAATAGAAACGGTGTTTACTGATACGCTTACCTTGATTCAGATCGAGGATTGCTTCCACCCCATCTCCTAGCTTTCCGTCAATGACGTCGGATGTAGGCACACATATCCTAAGTTAGGCTTCGTCAGACAATAATCACTGTCATCACAAACAGACATATTCACTAGACGGCATGTAATCTCTCCGGCGCTGGGCATTTTGCGTGAGTGCGGTTCATGATAAAATCTTGGACAGTCGGTATGGCTTGAACAACCCCGGACTCAAAACTAGAAAATTCATGAATCATAAGGTGGCGGTTCTCGCTAGGGGTATATCCAGCGTTGATATCAACTGTTCTCGGTGTTCTGGGCATATTCACTTTGAAGATAGAATCGATAAGCGATGACTTGCCGGAGTGTCTCTGTAATGAGAGGAGGATTAATTTGACTTGGGACCTGCCCCCTAACGGTCAGCACGCACCTTTCCAACGACGAGAATTCTGAATCTGTTAACAATTGTAACAGTTATTGGTTACGTTACGAGATAGAGTCCGGGCGCATACCTGTTCTGGCGAGAAAGTACTGTACGCAGTGTTGAAGTGAACTGTTGATTGTCGTCACCATCGGCGACTTGTGCCTGGTTTGTCCTTTGAGTAGTTGGGGGATGTTTTCGTGGTCTATCCCTAGATCCGGCGCCGGGAGCGGGCCCGGACGCAGACATAGTCCTGGCCATGCTGTGTGACGAGGGTGCGGGTGTTCCCGACTGAGATGGTAGTTGTGCGGACATTGACTTTTTGAGGGGAACAGGGCGGTAGGCAGAAGGCACACGCCCTGTTCCATTGTGTTCGTGTGGTTGGGAGCGCGATGTTCCTATTTTGGGTTGGCCCCGAAGACACCAGTGTCCCTTCGTTGTGGGTCGACGGGGAAGCAGGGAGGGCGACCGGTCGTAGCTCTGGCACCCGCGCTGTATCGTGGTTCTGTAGAGGCTGGGACAGATGGGCATCGGGTAGGGGACGAGCTTGGAATTGCGTTTGCACCGTCGTTTCGACCTCGCGCACGGCCGAATCGTGAGCAGGCCTGCTGCTCCCATTCGAGGAAGGCAAGGGCGCTTGTTTTGCCGCACCCGTTTTGGGTGGCGGATCTGCGGGTACTTGAGGTGCATTTCTGGATGCGCCCTGTAAGGACCGGGTACCTCTGGTGCCGAAGGTAATATGGGGGAAGGAGGATTAGCGGTACTTGCGCAACACTCCATGGGAGAAAGGGACCAGGTCGCAAAACCCTATGGCTTGGACGGAACCTAGAAGATTGATTACAGTATATGTTAAAGCGAAAAATGGAAACGCGTCGGAAAGGATCAGGGCAGGTGAATGGCCAAATTCCCGGAGCGCGCGAGGCGCTGTCGCGAAGGCGTTTTTTCGTTGGTGGCAGTTCAACGGCATCGAAGAATGGACTGGACTGGTTGATTGGTTGGCTGTGGTTGTGGTGGTGAGGGGTCTTGCGCATGCCAAACTGGGTAGGCACCTACTGTGCCAAAAAAAAAAAAAAAAACGTAACCGACAGACGAAACACGAACCCGCGAACCCGCGCGGAATGAAACACACACAGCTTCCAATTTGATCCCCTGCGCGGCTCGGTTTGTCCTGTGACTCCCGTCCCTTTTCCCCCGTCGCTTCGTGAATCGTAAATCGAAATCGGACCACACACTTGGTCCCCATCACTTCCGTCCGGTCGTCCACACATTTTCGTTCGACGCCCCGAAGATCTGTCGCATCGTAGATACAAACCCCGCTAGGAGTCGATGATCCAGCGGGACATCTCAGAGAATCTACGTGGACAATATTTACTATCGTGATACCCTAACCCCGTCAGGTCACCCTCCGCCAGACCTTTGACCTATCCCCACGTCCATGCGAAGTAGAACAAAGAAAAACGGTGTGCAGTGGTTCCCTTGTTCCTGATGTTACTTTTGTTACGCCTGTGTCACGCTGACTGGGAATAGTGTGACAATTTGTGACAGCCTGAGCCGGAATGGGGGAAGTTAGGTGATAGTAATTGAACTTCATATTTGTGCAGTTACTGTGTCGGACACGTGAAACTGTTTTGGCTCCTATCCTTGTTGATTCTCCGTCTGGCCATGTTCACCTGTCCTCATGTGCGCCAAATTGATTTCCTGGTCCATGCTCGGCGAAGTAGACCAGCGCCCAAGTTTGCATGCTGAAACAACGACGGTGGTACTGGCACCCGATGCCAGCAGCCTCGGTGGCATCAAGAGTCCTGAGGCCACTGTAGCCATGTTCTGGCTGCCTTTCTCTTATTTATTTTTTCACAGTACCTTAGGGAGCTCTGCCGTACAAAATTTCGCTGCTGTAACGGAAATCTTTCTCGTGGAGTCCAAAGGTATGTACCATCTTTGGCAACGTGACAGAATAATTCGGGTACGCACCATAACCCGGAGATAAAACCTGCGCGCTTCCGTTCCCGAGACTAAGTTTATAGAAATCAATCCCAGAAATCAATCCCCGCCATATTTTTAAGGATTTCCTTCATAAATCGAAATACCCACCTATACAAGCCATTCCACCGACCCGGACCAATGGGTTGCTGTAGCAGCACTGCTAGTGTTACTCCTTCGGATCTGCCAGTGGAGACAGAGAGCGCATTGGCGAGACCCGTCGAGGTGGATAAACCACCCCCTTCCGTGTCGGAGCCCCCTGCCATATTGTCACGACCTCGTAGTCGAACACCGCCTCCCCACCTGGACCACCCCTCGACACATCATGGCCCGGAGGGATCAAGTTCAGCCCGCACTAGGACGTATTCTACGCCCAAGGCGCCGCGGCGGCCACCCATGAAGCCGTCGTTATCCCCCGACCATAGGACTGGGGTCCAGATGCTAGTCACACCCAACGGAAAGGGTAGTAATTCTGTTCCCAGGCTAACGAAACCAGGTGAGAGGGATGTCGGAGTAGGCTATGAACGTATGAACACTCAATGACCAACTTAGGAGCGTACTCAGAAGCGGGGACCCGATTACTCACCCCAACGATGCGGCAAGTACTCTCTACTGGTAATCATTCCAGGTACGTGGTTCGACTCTGCCAATAAGTTGGCGTCTATCTCATACATCCGTAGATTTAGGATTCTCGTGGTTAGAAAGGTACGCTTATGCAACGCGCAGCCAAAGCCAATTCTAATCGACACCACTTTCAATCAGACAGGCTCGGATAAATCCTCGTTCGTCGATACAGTCTTCAAAGTGAATATGGCGGTCTCCATTCTTTCCTTTCGCATTTCTGACTTGTCAAGCTGACTTCATTCCGGAAATCAGGCTGTGCCAGGAAGACCAGACATCAATCACCAGATACTTCCACAAGAGGGTCATTGTTTTATCTTCCACGAGAGCCCTGGATTTGGACCTGGCGATGGCCAGAACTTGCAGGCTATCCGAGATTTTATCACAAATCGGACTGATCAGGACCGTGCAAATGTTGAAAGGCTCCATGCCGTCAGGTAGAGGACTAATTCCCAAATTTCTTTGATTTCCGTTTGCCTGAAGTGTTTAATCCTTAATCCAGGGTATGGATCCCCACATCCGATGCCGTCAGTGGGAGCATTGGAGAAGGAGTTGAAGAGATGCTGGACCCGAGACGAGGCGAGTGGGTTTAAATACAAGACTTATACATCCAGCTGATACGAGACCCAGTGCCTCTGGCTGTGGCGTTTACTAAATTTGACCAGGTTGTCACAACGAACGGTAGAAGCTCTGCGAGCACCAACGCACAGACACTTGTTGAACCGTCGTGCTGTCCCCTGTTTCTAAAGGAAACCAGGGATATGCCAGTGGAGATTGTTTTAGGTCTGATTCTGTTGTTTCTTCTGCGGAATGGTCGCTCATGACTTGATTTTATTGCAGTGAAACCACAATTTAGTGACCTAATTGTCAATCTAGTTGTGACTACAAAGCTACGGATTGCTCCGGTCCCTCTTTTGTGGTCCGCGGCATTGAGAGTTGATCAGGCCATTTTCATCCAAGCTTACATCGAGTACGTCGATTTTCCTGCAAAACATCGAAATCATTCATATATATGCTTCACAGACTCGGGAGAAGCCGCGAGTATAACCACCTCGCTGATTCACGCCAATTTTGACACCTACTTCGTTAGGATGCTGGCGTGGCCTGTGGCCTAGTCTCGACGTCGTTGAGCAGCCCTTCAATGACTGCGTGAATGTCCTTAACATTGATATAACATGGGACCTGAAAGAAATGGACAAGGTTAGTTCTTTCAATATTCACAGTGGTTTGGGTTCCTCACCGAGATCAGCATCTCTCCGATGCTGGATTCAAGGAGAAGATGTCTCACATTCTCATTCTCGAAGACTTGGCTGGGTCGGCTGCCAGCATACTGTCGAGGTGCGTTGTCCCACACAAATTGTAGAAGCGGCATCAAATTCCCTGTAGTGCATCAGGAAAACCTCCCGTGCTGACGAGAGGTAATAGCCGACCAAATTATTGATAGTCGAAATAATCCGAATAATATCGAAGTGTCGATAATATTGAAACGTGCCAGAGCACTTCGTGCGGACATAACCTGTCAATAATCTATGAATTATCAAGAAAATACCAAGTAATTATCCTTCTCATGTTCGAGGGCAGACACTGCGAGGTTAACACGTGCAGGGCCAAAGAGCACAGGATGTGGCAGTGGTGTAGGCATGACTTGAGCAGGACACAGCCCTACATCTCACTAGAGACGTCGCTCCCCGGCGAGCGCTCCCGCATACTGAGCTCCGTCGTCAATCCTCCTTTGCGGGGTCACCGAGACTGCATCCCCCCTCAGGCCATTCTACTTCCACACCGCAGACTTGTTGCGATCCCCGCAGCCCCCTGCAATCTTTGTCAATACTGCCCATATTTACCCCTCGAACTCGCGCACGCCCCGCGCGCACGGGACCCACCCATGGTCACGTCTTGCGCACTTCAACATTAGCTAAATATCAGCACCCCTTGTTTCCACCACGGCAGTGGACGCGTCAGTCTTGGGCCTCGCCGCGCTCGCGATCTTTCTCGCGCTCCCGGCCTACCTACACACCTGCGTAGAAACATGCCCACCTGCCACCCCCCCTCCCTTTGATGCTGACCAATTTGCCACGGCGTAGGGTGCAGAAAAACAAAACAAGCTTGGGTGTCTCCCTCGGTCTTCCTACTCATCAGGTCAGCTTGCAGGGCATCAAATGCAACATATTTCCGATGGAAGTAGAGGTTCTAAGTCTGACAGAACAGACTTGGTCCGGTCACAGAACTTTTTACCCCACAACAGAGTAGTTCCTGGGGCTGTGTCAATACGAACGCCAGTCATTGATAGCACCATTCACAATTGCTTTATCCTTTTCCACTAAAACGTTTAGATACCTTGGTTAAACAGTCATAAAAAGCCATATACATGAAGAATACATATAGTGCACTAAATATCTTCATAAACTCATGGACACCATTAACATTAGCTTTAGCCCCCGACAGAAGGAGGGAATAATCTTTCCCAAGATCGGATCTCTCTGCGGCACCGTAAACCTGATTGCAAATGTCTCCGTAACAAAGCTTTGGATATCCCGGATATCCCGATGAAAACTATCCCTGCGGCCTGATCAGACGTGCCTGTCTGTAGCCGACTGTACGTTGTTCGCTGACAAAATTGTCCGAGGTTGCCCTGGATATGTCATTCAGGATAACGGTGAGGTCTACCGGGTAGCCCATCACACATCCAACACTCTCCTGGCTGACGTGCGAGAGACTCAGATTAACTACTAACGATACTTCTTCTTGTCCACTCACCTGCCTCGATAAACGTCGTAAACCCATTCAGCGAAGTCGTTATCAAAAATTTAATGACTCTTCTATAATTTCACGTGAAAAACACACACCTCGTGCGTACGCTGGCAGCCGACCCACCCAGGTCTTTGACGACGTGGAACATCGTTCTCTTGAATGCTGTGCTAGAAAGAGACTGTTCTCTGTGAGAGAGGAAAACCAGCAGAGGGACTGGGAAGAACTAACGTTGGCACTGACTTTCAAGTCCCATATTTCAACGATTCCTGTGTGAATGACGTTTACGCAGTCCTTGAGGGGTTGACCAGCGAAGCCGAGACTAGGCCATAGGCCACTGGCACGCCAGTATCCTAAGGGTGAATGTGGGAGTTTAATTTGGCCTGAATCAACAAGGTGGTTATACTCGCGGCTTCGCCCGACTCTGTGAATCGAATTCATAAATTTATAAACCACTACTAGTAGATGAAATTCGTCAGAACACCGACGTACTCGATGGAAGCTTGGATGAAAGCACCCTGATCCACTCTCAACGCCGCAGGCCACAAGAGAGACTGGCGGGCGATCCATGGCTTCGCTCCTGAAGCACTCAGCGCAGCTTGGGCGGAGGCGGTACGTGCACAGGATCCTGTGATGAATCTGTCCGTAGTCACAACTAGATTGTCAAACGGATCACTAAGTTGTGGTGTCACTGCGGAGAGACCAAGTCATCAGAGACAATTTTAAAGATGGGTCAGAATCTACCTGAAACAATCTCTGTTGATACAGCCCTAGGATCCCTACGAAACAGGGAACGGCAAGACTGTTCAATCCGTGCGCGTACGTTGGTCCTCGCGAAGCTTCTACCTTCGATGGTGATAGCCTGGTCAAATCCAGTAAAAGCGACAGTCACGGGTGCTGAGACCCGTATTAGTTGAATGCGTAAGGCTTGCATTGAATCGCGCGAACCTTGTCTCAAGCCCAGAATCTCCTCGATTCTTTCTCCATTGCTTCCACTGATGGCATCAGATGTGGTAACACAGGTCCTAACATAGACGCTTCAGCCACACAGAAATCAAGGAAGTTGAGGCATCAATTCTCTACCACACGGCATGCAGTCTTTCATCATTTGGACGACCCTGATCTGTCAGATGTACAATGAAATCTCGGGTAGCCTGCGAGTTCTGGCCATCGCCAGGTCTTAATCCAGAGCTCTCGTTGACGATAAGTGAACGATTATTTTTTAGAACCATCTCATGGTTGATATATGATCTCCCTAGCGCTGCCTGTCCCTATAACGTGGCCATGATGGTAAGAGATAAGAATACGACGTGGGGCGGATACCCACCAATATCACGGTGCCCAGTTTGAAGACAGTATTGATGTGAGAGGATTTTCCAGGGCCCCTCTGTGATAAATATTGACCCAGACTTGGCTGAGCGTCGCATGGACGCACCTTTTCTACTACGAGAATCCTAAATCTACGAAGGATATTGAAGGTATGAGCTGGACGTAGTTTATATGCCAAAATGGGTCCCTACTGGTGATGATTAGAGAGCACTTCAAGTTGCCGCATCATTGAAGTGAGTGATCGAGTACCAGCCATTGGGTGCGCTTAGACGCCGGTCACTGGGGGTACAAAGCGCAACCAAGCGTCACTCTCACCGAGGTTCGATGGCCTGGGAATGGAACTGCTACACTTTCCCGGGACTAAACTCTGGGCACTCCTACGGCCTTGGGATGAGGATACCTGTATGGGCAACACATTCTGAGCGCCAGTCCTACGGTCCTCAGATGAGGATGCCTTCGTCGATGGGGCCCTGCGGGCTGTAGACTGTGTCCTAGTGCGGCGGTTTGGACATGGTCCCTCTGTACTGTGACGTGTTGGCTGGTGTGCGGGTGGTTCTCGAGCACGCGGTCGGGGCAGCGTGGAAGAAGACGGCCCAGGAGATGGGGGCGGTGTCGCTGGCACTGGCACCGGCACTGTTCCGGTGACATTTCTCGCCGGTGGGCACTCTTCGGGCAAGTTAGCCGTGCTACCGCAGCAACCCATGGTGCGATAGTGTGTATAAGAGAGATTTGTGCTGCACGACAATGGAGGTGCACAGTACTCGTGTGGTTTTCGCGTGCGGCTAGCGTCGACCCGGGAATGGTGGCCTGCCCATTACTTGTGAAAACTTTACAATGACATGAGTCGCGAAGGCCCACAAAGCGCGCATCCGTGGGTTAAGTAATGCAATCTCACCCGCCTTGTCCGGCCATAACGGCGCGTTCCTGGGTGAGTAACCGGGTCATTCAAGTTCGATCAAGGATAAATCGATAAAACTCTAGAGGAACATGGCACATTCGCTGGCATGGGAACCTTACGAGAAGAAGTTGGCGTGGTTGGGTTGTGGGGAAGTCAATGCTATAGTCGTGCTGTGTCCTCCCTCTGACTCGGGCCCTGGGGCGGAGAGCTTTATCGAGCTTCCATCTAGGATCTATAGGATCCTTGTGCGCTCGTGTATGCCATAGGTCATGTTAGACACGTGGCTTTAGTGGCGCTTTCTCATGTATGTACAAATGACGGGTCGGCGGCGGAGTGAGTGAACTCGGAACGGAACAGTCGAGCGCTCCGGACGTCAGCTAGATAAGGCCGATCTCACCTCAGACGCAAATGGAAACGCACCACGATATTTCTCTTGCTCCACTGGACATCTTAATCTTTTACAGTCCAGTTACACTTCTGGTACGTCCGATTCCATGTAACCAGTAGATGGTAACATCCGCCTCAATTCAAGTTCCTGTGCGATCTGTGCATGCTGTCACTGAGTATCCATTATTGTCAATATTGTGTTATCTTCTATAGCCAACAATCATACTCACCCGAACCCATCAATCTATTGCCCTAAGGTTGTTACACAAATCCCCATAGAAGGAATCATATCAACAATAGGGAATGTCACATTGTTCACAGTAGCACATGTATTCTATGAAGAAATGGTCTGGAGTCATGCTATCAATCACACAAGTGCATGCCAATGCATTGTGCGATGCATTCATGGCAGTTCCTGCATCAGCAAAAATACGAAGGGCCTCTAGCTTATCAAACATTTTGGCTATAATTTTATAGGTCCAAAAGCATGAGTTTCCTCTCCAAACTTCTATCGTTTGCATCAAGGCTAATTAACAAGAGACGGACTCTTAAGGAGGAATCGTTTTGTGTTGATACTGTACTGACGGTACATTTTTCGGGATTTCCCTCGTGCGCGGTGGGGTTGAACGCCACAGAGCGCCCTTGCCACGCGACTGCCACGTGTTTGCGGCTGATGCCGGACGGGATTCTCGATACAGTATCCTGACAAAGCCCTACACTCTGCGCGCCTGACCGAAGGTGGAGCGGAATGACGTAGGTGGGCGGGGATATTGCAAATAACAGGTCGCCCAGGCCCAGTACAGCAGTGAGCGCTCTCCTGTCCTGTCCGTCCGTCAATATGAGCTGCGGAAATAATAAGCGGAATGACTCAGATCCGGATCCGACCCTTTTCGACACATTTGCAAATTCGCATCTCAAGACCCCCATTTTTCATACCACCATTCGCCCCAGGCTCCTAACCAGCCGTCTGGGCTGGTTACGCCTAATCCTAGTAGCGTAGTGTACAAATCTTTGGTAGCGGTGTGTAGCCAATCAGAAGCTGTTTCGGGATATGCCGAGCAATGATTATGTCAACCATGAACCTTGGTTTGCACAACCAGCCCAGACGGCTGGCAAAATTCGACAGCCACAAGCATGGGATAGCTTAGTCAACAGCAAGAGAACGCAAACCAGTTGGCAAAATTCAGTCACATGACCTACAACGAGGCTAAGGACGGAGCACAATGATTGTTGCACATTGCACATAGAATATATTTCTTTTCACTCATGGATCCGACAATAGTTGAAAGCCTAGCAAGTATTTTGGCAAAGGAGCCACTGCACACACTCCTTCCAGTAATCCTTGAGCAACCTAACTTTGCAACATCCCCTGGGTGAGCTGCTGTCATTGACAATGCAGATGCCCTTATGCACCTTCTCTTCAATCACCCAGAGACACGGGATTCGGCACAGAAAGTTGCCTTTCAGGCATGCACCAAAATCTTGATGGGGGAAATCACAAGGATGGGAGGAAGGGACACTGGGTGGCACTTCAGCACTCAAAATGCCTCTGCCCAAAGCATCAAAGTGTTTTCAATCGCGGATATGTCCCGTGAGCTGAAGGAACAGTCCCCATGTCTATGGAACATGCTCTCTTCAATTCTGGTCAGCGATCCTATACGCGAAACACAGCAAGCATGGTACCTACAGAAGGTAGCACCAAAGGAACCATCTGAGATGATGGTCGAAACCAAGGGGTTTGAACCATCTCATTCTCAAGTGACCCAGGCAAGTCAGACCTGGGACGAAGAAGACAAGTATTGGGCATGCGATGCTGATGGCAATCTTGAGCTTGAGGGCTCCAAGGCAGAATGTGATAATGACGAAGATAGGCACCCCACCAAGCGAGCACGATGGGCAGCCACCCGGAATTCCACTCTAGTACAAGTCGTGAGTAATGAAATTAGTACAGGTCATCATAAGATACTGACTGTATTTCCAGAAAATCGTCACCATTGCGTCTGTACTCTTGATGAGCTCAAATCAGAAATGTAATGCCCTACCTTCGATGTTGGGCCTATTCTGCCACTCAACCAACACTCCGGAGCTGGTCATCGAAACATTGGCGCATGCAGGGCTCTCGATCTCAATGACCTCGATCCACAACATGGTAAACTCATTGTTGATCAAATCCATGGATCACATTAGATCTCTTGCTTGCACGTTAACAGCTTCGTTCGCCTATGACAACTTCGACATGGAGTTTAAGAGTCACACCCCCACTGTCGAGAAGCATGGGGACTCACTCAAGCATGCAACGTCGGCAATCATATTTCCACTGATCAACACATCCGCACAGGATCTCATGTGCTCGGATGAGCTGTGGAACACCGATCCTATCAATCCCTATATCCAAGATCATCAGAAGCGACGTCTCAGAGGCCTTGAATCAGTTGTACGCACCACTATCGAGCCGTCCCCGACTATCTCTATCTGTATATTAGTGTGGCACTTCTGACATGCTCTGGTAATGTTCTGTGAACCATTCAAGATCTTTCAAACGAAATTAGGAGGCCCAGAAACAATAAATCAAATACCTCTTACCAAGACAGAATACATTCCTTGCTGTGCCATGGACATAAACCAGTCCATGGCAGATGGGCAGTGCAATATTCTGCAGAGACTCTGTGAACAGGGGGGCATAGGGAGCGTCTCAGATAACCCTGGTGTCTGTGACATTAGCTCCTATGTTCAACTGGTGCACAGAGATTTATGTACCGGAGAGCTAATCAAGACAACCAAACAATCTCGTTCCATCGAAGCAAATCCAGTCCGCCGGTTGCAATATGTGGTATTTGTAATGGGGCTGTTTCACTACCTGATGGCCTGTGGCGATGCAACCTGGTGAATGTACCTTGAGTCGAAGGATGCACAGAATGGACCCAACTCACTGTATGCACAAGCATGTGCTATCCACCCGCATAATTCTGGATGAATCACCCAGAAATACAACTTTCGAATGATGCATGACTTGATACACCAATGTGGCTGGGCTCGGATGCTGGATTGTTGGCGTGTGGAGGTTAGTAAATGCAATCTGACATGCAAAACTCTAGATGATTACGCACAAAGTACACCTGCATGGGAAGACGTCATTGAACTCTCAATCTACCTGGCGTTGAACTACCTTGACCAAGTTGATGCATATGACATTGAGTTCCAAAACAACTCGATTATACTGGCCTGTCTCTTGCAATACATTGAGCTTGCACATGCCATGAAATATGGCGACATAGGATGCATCGAGGCAACTTTTGTGCACTGGGCCTTGGTGTTCAAGAGCGTTCGTAAACACAAGTATGCCTTGTACCTTATAAAATTGATGGTAGACATGAAATATGTCTATCCAGAGCCGTTGAAATGGGCCATACGCATGAATTGGCTTGTCAATCCAACGGGAAGTAAAGATGGGTTCTGTGGCATTGATTGGGTGGTCGAGCTGATGAATCTACATACAAAGGTAAAGCATTTGCAAGTTAGAGACCACGGAGAGAAGCTTACCATTTTTCTCAGGTAACATATAGTGGCAAGGGATCCAACTGGTCTTTTCAGTTGGTCATCAAAAACTCACCTTTGATCGAAACATTTCGAAGAGTCCACACAAATATTCGCAAGAACTTTCACCTGTTGCACTGGAGTGTACTGTTAAGGTCCAAGGGCCTTAAAGACGCGACGTGCGTGGGTTGTTTTGGCGACGACTGGGATTGCTCAGTGGGGTCTCCTCCTGAGGCAATAGATCACGTGAGTAGCACGATACCGATTGGCTACGCAGTATAAGAGTAAAAGTCCCCGATGGTAAGGGCGACTTCCTGAGGTAGATAGTAGAGATGAAAGGGAGAGCTTCAAGGTGTTGAAGCGACTAAGTTGATCAGGCAAGAGACTCTGAGAGTCCTAGGTGGAAGCTACAAGTCTTGGATTGAAAACCAAGTTAGGCTTAGGGCCTAACTGCTAAAAGTACGAGCGCTTATATACATTTGAGAAGTAACGGGTCACAGGAGTCACAGAGAAATATGGAAATATTTAGTAAGGTTCATCATGACGTGGCAGTTCTAAGTATAGCTCCATCATGAGCTGGCAACTGCAGAGTGGCGCATCATGAGCTGGCAAGCCAAAAGGGGTTAAATGAGGACACGTCATGATACTGCGGACTGCGGAGTGATGGCATGTGATAGTTGACTGCGGATTAGCCATGTGGTCTATCAGGTGACTTGTCAGGTGATTTGGTGGCGGTCCGAGAGGCGCGTGAGGGAACGAGTGAGGGACGAGTGATCGAGAGCATGAAATAAATGGTGGAAAATAATGGAAAATTGGGGTGAGGGTCCAGGATCGTAACATGTACGCCATGCACCCATGAACCTCCAGTCCACATTACAAACCCTTACCCAAATGCTTCAAAACCATCATGCGCACGAGAGCGCTTCATGTGTTGGGTTTGAGTACAAGGAAACGGACAAGGTGGTCGATTATTTTTGACAAGGCATGTTCATCTCGTTGAAGGAAAAAAAAGTTCAATTCAGTGCAGATGGTGGTAACGAAGAAGGGGGCATAGAAGAAAGTCTAATATCTGCTGAACTGGAGTTAGAAGATATGGTGAACCTGTAGATATGACACGTACCATAGCTACACGATGACTGGAGCTGTGTTCTCATCACCATCACCACCCCTCCGAGAAGAGCAAGCCGGACACATTTTCATGTTCTCTGTTGCATCATATCAGTACTTGGTAAGGGGAAAGAAAGGGTGGACGCACTTTTGTGACCCTTCTGAAAGCACGCAGTACAAGTCGAAGGTGCTTGTGGCTTGCATAACCCAGTACTTGACAATGACGACAGATGAGGTGGAGAGTTCAGAGCATTTGAGAAGGGGGTAGGACGCGTTTGTAGTGGGAGGGGTGTTGAGATGAAAAGGTTGGGAATGGGAGCGGGGGGGAAGAAATGTTTAATGAGCGAGATGATCTGGTCGCTGTACTCATTGCAGAAAATCCAGTTAGTCTTCTTACGCAGATCTTGGAGCGTGCCGATTTTGTTGGTGTCAACGAAAATGACGATGTCTTCGAGCATTTCCTCATGCATAAGGAGATCGGCAGGCCAGAAATCAAGTGCACCAAACATACTTGTGGCCGTTTCGGTGTGCCAAACATAGAGTGCATCACGGAATTGAGATGCGCGTGATGTCAGAACATGCGCTTGTCGTTTGGGAACATTGGAGCCACGGGGCACAACCTGGTAGTCGTCGTCACGTTCATTGATCATGGCATGTACGAGGTCTGGGTGGCAAATGTCGCAACAAATCGATGGGACCTTGGGCATGCAACGAGTGCAGCACAGTGGAGGCTTGGCTGAGAAAAAAGGGGGGAAATGGTTAGCAAAACGAACCCTTGAGTCTAAGATGAACGACTTACGAATATCAGTAGTCCTGTAATAGTGGTTACTGTGAAAATGACAACAACGTTTCCTCCCACGCAGCAAGTGCACGTTGATGAACAGCTGCATGACCTTGTCAGTTGTTTGTTTACAGCCCCTGCCAGTGCCACCTGCCATAATATTGATTGATTTTATGGCTTCTTCGACATCACTTGAGCCTTCTCTGTTACGGTCGCCATTCAGAATGTTATTGTTATTGTTGCCAGCATTCATCCCGGTCTCTCCTTCTGAGTTGGACTCATTATCAGAGGAACTGATATCGCTGGTCCTTGCTCCTGGTTCTGCCCTTGGCCTCAACGCTTTCTTTCCCCCCTTCTGACTTCGTTTCCTTTTCCGTGCAAGCCGTTTTTCATGGTCTTCAAGAAACCATTTTGGTTCTGCAAGCAAGATCGCAACAGCTTGTAATGAGAAATCTCGGCCTGCACACCCGAAACGCTGCATCAAAGTGTTGAGGTCTTTGGGTGCCCTCCACTGCACAACTGTCAACACGTCTGGAACATTGACACCCTGCAAATGGTAATACAGCTGTCAGAGGCGTTACAACCACATAATCTGCATGTAGACCCCACCATTCCTCCCACATCGGTCATTCCAAGCCCCCAGAGGTCTCCCTCTTTGTACGACTGGAGTTCCTCCTTCCTAAAGAATTCTGACATGCCGGCATGAAACCATTTGACCTTGTGTTTGAGGTTCTCTGGCATTCGGTTTTGGAGGAACTGACTGGCTAATTCTGCCTTGCGTTTGCTGTCAAAGAAGACCATGAACTTGTATGGTGCGTGATTGTGTTCAGTCCAACTTAGTGTTGCTGTGGCTCGGCTAGGAGCTGACCTCCAAGCTGGAGCTGGTCGCTTATGGCAGCCTGGCTGACACAGCCAATCCCGGGAAAAGGTCGGCCGTGGTAGTCGACAACTCGACTCAAGTCGCGACCAGGGGTTGACCTGAAGTCGACCATAACCGCTTACCACTGTGGGCACCTGCCCAGTGCTCTTCTGCCTCATGGCAACGCACTCACCCCACTCCGTTCAGCCAGCACACCACCAGAAGTCCAAGCGGGTGTCATTGCAGCCTCACAGGTCTCACGACCCGCTGCTCGCATGTGTGTCGGCCGTGACGTCGCAAGGTCTCGATGAACAATGCTGCACCCAGCGCCTGCATCCACCACACCCTGACCTCTTTGACCCCTGTGGATGGGAAAGGTGTGACAATGCCGACGAGGAGCTCAGTTGAATAGGTGAGTCACTTCCCCCCCCTTCTTCTGTGCCACACCCTACCACGCACCCCCACGCTCTTCGCGTCCGACTTGCCCGAAGCATTAAAAAGACCACCGCTCCTTCTTTTATACTGTCTCACCACCATCCCGCTCCTCCAGCACGGAGACGCATCGACGCAACAAATGGGGCCACACTGCATCATCGCCCCTGTTCATGCTGGCTGAGTCATTTCTTCCTGCTCACCTGTACGTTTTTCACTTGCTTTTTTTCCCCTGGTCGTCCCCCATTGCTCCTCTGCCTCTTGCATGCAGTTCCACCTATTATCCGCCCAATTCAGCCACCACCGACCCCCTTCTTCGACCCACACAGAGACTATTGCCGCGCTGGCCGAGCCGTCTCCTCACGCTCACCGGTTTGTTCCTCTCACTCGCTTTTGTATTTTTCTGACTGGCCCTGCACCGCTCCTCTTGACCCCTCTCCATCATTATTGCCCCTCTCATCACCGCTGGCACGCTCAGCCCTGAAGTAATGCTGCACAAAATCGACGGCAACGAATGACGCCCGTGCGCACTGGCCTGGCACACGCCAAAGGCTGACGCCTCCCGCGGTTTCTGCATGCATGACCTGTGGTCGGCACGCGCGTCATTTTGAGTGCGTTATTACTATGTATTTCTTTCTCTGACTACTTCAACAACTGCAGCCTCAACCAACGACGTACCGCAATGCCCAACCGTGCAGAGAATGCACGGTGTATCCTTTTGTTTTATTTTATTCCGCAAGCATGTCACACCGTCACCAACGAAATGGGCCGGCCTGGAGATGCCGAAACGCGCGTGAATACATTTGGTGTCGTGTCATCATCATGTTCTAGAATCGCCGCTGCGCTCTGCCGCTGGATCAGCAGTCCCATTTCGTCGCCGCATTCTGGTGACTGCCTCTGTTTCGTCCCTGTCGCCTCCTCTTGCTGATGATCTCTGGCTCAAACTCCAAACCCCAGCTGAGTGCTCGCCCCTATTCTCGCTGTCACGTCATCGTCTGCCCTG
>Ga0307510_10000083_pt1 | contig 71584 bp, 49 predicted proteins | sample 12_EM_MG_FD_207224 | JGI IMG/M metagenome (GOLD analysis project Ga0307510, IMG submission 207224) | Populus trichocarpa ectomycorrhiza microbial communities from riparian zone in the Pacific Northwest, United States - 12_EM | ecosystem: Host-associated > Plants > Roots > Unclassified | place... | reverse complement strand
AGCCCCACTCCACGTCGCGCATGATGTACTCGACCGAATTGAACGCCTCCAGGGCGCTGGTCTTGTAGTTCATGGTGAGGAAGATGCCGGTGACGATCTGGTTGACCAGCACCAGGATCGCCAGCGAGCCGAAGTAGTACCAAAGATTGAAATTCTTCGGTGCGTAGTACTCCGTCATGTGCTTGCGGTACGTCGGCGCCAGGTTCGGCGCGCGCTCGTTGACCCACTCGCCCACGCGGGTGAATACATTAGCCATTAGCCGGCCTCCTTCGGATCGACGCCAATCTGGATCGTGGTGTCGTCCACGAAGTGGTACGGCGGCACCGGCAAATTCTTCGGGGCGGGAACGCCCTGGAAGACGCGGCCGGCCAGGTCGTAGCGCGACTTGTGGCAGGGGCAGTAGAACCCCCCCTTCCAGTTCGGGTCGAACGGCTCAGGCTTCATCACCGGCTCGAAATCCGGCACGCAGCCCAAGTGCGTGCACAACCCCACCACCACCAGCCACTCAGGCTTGATGGAACGGGTGGCGTTCTGCGCGTACTTCGGCTGCTGGTCGGTGACTTCGGACTTCGGATCCGTCAGGCGGCCATCGAGCGTGGGAAGCGCGGCGAGCTGGTCCTTGGTGCGATTGACCACGAATACCGGCTGGCTACGCCAGGAGAACGTCACCTTTTGGCCTGGCTCGATCTTCGAGATGTCGGCGGTAACCGGTGCACCGGCGGCTTTCGCGCGGGCGCTCGGCTCCCAGGATTTAATGAAGGGCACGGCCACCGCCACCACTCCCACACCACCCACCACTGCCGTGGTGATGGTGAGGAAACGGCGTCGGCCGTGATCGACGACTTCGTTCGCCATCAGGCTCTCCGGAACATATGCCATTGAGATGCGGGTTTTCTCGACCCGCAAAAATCGCGTTAGTGTAGCGTTTGACCCCGGGGCACACAATAAAACTGAACGTGTTGACATACACTGCTGCATCCGGTTCGAGGTGATTGACGAACCGGTACCGATTGGCCGCCCATCCGACGACCGTCCGAAGGACCCGCTCTACCCATGAAACCGGCCGCCCGCGGCATCGCCTTCATTGCCCAGTTCGTCGTGTTGGGGTTGGCGGTTGCCTTTACCATCGGCCTTGTCTGGCCCGGCACAGGCCAGGTCCTGCGCGCGCGCCTGGGCTTCGGCCCGGCGCCGGCCCCGGCATCATCGTCGTCGACCCTGGCCGCGCCACCGGTGGCATCAGGTCCTGCCAGCTATGCCGATGCGGTGAGCCGCGCGGCACCGGCCGTGGTGAACATCTACGCCAACCGCCTGGTGAGCGAACAGCCCTCTCAAGTTTTTGCCGATCCGGTGATGCAGCGCATCCTGCGCGTGCCCACGGGCCCGGTGACCAAACGCCGTGAGCAGAACCTCGGATCGGGGGTGATCGTCTCGCCCGATGGTTATGTATTGACCAACAACCATGTGATCGCCAGCGCCTACGACATCCAGGTGCTGCTCTACGACGGCCGGGTATTCAAGGCCCGCGTGGTGGGCTCGGACGACGAAACGGACCTCGCCGTGCTGAAGATCGACGCCGGCAGCCTGCCGGAAATCCCCCTCGCGGCCCCCGCGCATAAGCAACGTGTGGGTGACGTGGTGCTGGCCATCGGCAACCCCTTCGGCATCGGCCAGACCGTGACCATGGGCATCATCAGCGCCATGGGCCGCCAGTTGAACCTGTCGAGCCCGGAGATCTTCATCCAGACCGATGCCGCCATCAACCTGGGCAATTCCGGCGGCGCGCTGGTCAATGCCTATGGCGAGCTGGTGGGCATCAACACCGCCCTGATCGGCCAGGCTGTGGGCGCCGAGGGCATCGGCTTCGCCATCCCGGTGGCCAGCGCCAAGCAGGTGCTGGACCAGATCATCGCCACCGGCCATGTCACCCGCGGCTGGATGGGTGCCGACTACGGCGCCGTTGCCGTCGCTGCCGATAGCGGCCTGCCCTCCGCCGCGCGCGGCGTGATGGTGAATGATGTCTACCCCGGCGGCCCGGCCGCCACCGCAGGCATCCAGCCCCGCGACGTGCTGCTGCGTTTCGGCACCACGGGCATCGTCGATGCCAACGACCTGCGCCGCCGCGAGGCCATGCAGTCGCCCGGGACCACGGTGGATGTCTCAGGGCTACGCAACGGCATCCCCTTCACCGCACAGGTAAAGATGGTGCAGCGCCCGTCGATCCCGGTGCAGTCCACGGCCAACCCCCAGGGCACCAGCCCGGCGATCATTCCGCAGCATTAGGCCGCAGGGCCAGCGGCGCACCCGCCCGCACGGCGGCGCCGTAGCGGCGGCGGAGGATGCCCACGCGCTCGACATAGACCTGGGTTTCTGCGTACGGGGGCACTCCGCTGTATTTCTCCACCGAGCGCTGTCCCGCGTTATAGGCCGCCGCGGCCAGGCGCTCATCGCCGTTGAAGGCGCGCAGCAGGATCGCAAGGTATCGCGCCCCGCCCCGGATGTTCTGTTCGGCGTCGAAGGCATCGGCCACGCCCATGTCGCGGCCGGTGCCGGGCATCAACTGCATCAGGCCCTGGGCGCCCTTGATCGACAACGCGCGCGGGTTGTACCCGCTTTCGGCATGGATCACCGCCCGCAGCAGGGCCTGGTCCACGCCGAATTCGGCGCTGGCCAGGCGGATCACGTCGGCATAAGCGCTTAAATTCAACGCCACCGTCTCGAAATTGATCTTCGAGCGCAGGTCGCAGGCGACACACGTGGCGATGTAGCTGAAGAGCATGGTGACCGCACTGCCCTTGGTGCCAGGCGGGGCCACGTTGGTGTATTCCACCGTGCCATCGGCACGGGTCACCCGGTACACCGAACCGCGCAGCACCTTCGCTGCCTTCGGCTGGGGCGGCTCTTCGGCAATCGGCAGCGGTTCCTTGGTTTCCTGGTAGTCCCAGTGGCTTTTCGGGGCCACCACCTGGGGGGCGGCCACCACTTTCTGGCCGGGTTCCGCCTTCGGCGTGGAGGCTGGCGACACACCCTGGGCCACGGGCCTGGCGTTCACCGGGCCATGGCGTGAGGGCGCCGACACCGGGATATCGAGCTTCTTGCAGTCCTTATAGCCGGCCGTGGAGCTGGCGAAGACGGTCTCGCCGGTGGCGCCGGTGCAGCGGTAAAGCGTGGCCGCACGCACCGGGCTGGCCAGCCAAAGGGCTGCCAGGGCCAGGAGGATGGTCAGGCGGCCACGGTGCGTCATGGGCGCGAGTTTGGCCGGAGCGCCTGGCGTTGTCACCCCACGCCGGACGCCATAGCGGGTAAAATGACCGACCCACCCACCGCGGCAACACCATGAGCGGCAAGCTTTTCATCAAGACCCACGGCTGCCAGATGAACGAGTACGACTCGGCCAAGATGGCCGACGTGCTCAAGGCTTCGCACGGCCTGGAACTCACCCTCGATGAAAGCGAGGCCGACGTCATCCTGGTCAACACCTGCTCGATCCGCGAGAAGGCACAGGAAAAGGTCTTCAGCCAGCTCGGCCGCTGGAAGGGTTACAAACAGCATAAGGAAGGCGTGGTGATCGGCGTGGGCGGCTGCGTGGCCTCGCAGGAAGGTGCAGCCATCGTCTCCCGCGCACCCTATGTGGACCTCGTCTTCGGCCCGCAAACCCTGCATCGGCTGCCCGAGCTGATCGACGCCCGCCGCCGCACAGGCAAGCCGCAGGTGGACATCAGCTTTCCCGAGATCGAGAAATTCGACCGCCTGCCCGAGCCCCGCGCCGAAGGACCCACCGCCTTCGTCTCGATCATGGAAGGCTGCTCGAAGTACTGCTCGTACTGCGTGGTGCCTTATACCCGTGGCGAGGAAATCAGCCGCCCCTTCGACGATGTCCTGGTGGAAGTGGCCACGCTTGCCGCCAAGGGCGTGCGCGAAGTGAACCTGCTGGGCCAGAACGTGAACGCCTACCGCGGCCCCACCTTCGACGGTGGCGAAGCGGACCTTGCCGTGCTGATCCACGCCATCGCCGGCATCGAAGGCATCGGCCGCATCCGCTTCACCACCTCGCACCCGCTGGAGTTCTCCGACTCCCTGATCGAGGCCTATGCCAGCGTGCCGCAGCTGGCCAACTACCTGCACCTGCCTGTGCAGGCCGGTTCTGACCGCATCCTGTCGGCCATGAAGCGCGGCTACACCGCCATCGAATTCAAGCAGAAGATCCGCAAGCTGCGCGCCGTGCGCCCGGACATCTGCGTGTCGTCGGATTTCATCGTGGGGTTCCCCGGCGAAACCGATGATGATTTTGAGAAAACCATGAAGCTGATCAGCGATGTCGGCTTCGACCAGAGCTACTCCTTCATCTTCTCCTCCCGGCCAGGCACGCCAGCGGCGAACCTCGCCGACGACACGCCGATGGACGTGAAGCACGCACGGCTCACCCGCTTGCAGGCTGCCGTCACCGCCAACGCCAACCGCATCAACCAGGGCATGGTGGGCTCGGTGCAACGCGTGCTGGTGGAAAAACCCAGCCGCAAGAACCCGCGCGAGATGACCGGCCGCACCGAAAACATGCGCTACGTGAATTTCCCCGGCGACGCCCGCATGATCGGCCAGTTCGTTGATGTCACCATCACCGAGGCGATGAGTAACTCCCTTCGCGGGCGAGTTGCAGGCTACGACGCCGTCGCCCCCGCTGCTTGATGGGGTCAGAGTATTTACTCTGACCCCCAACATCATCCGATCTCGAGATCCCATGACCGAAGGCCTTACCCAACGCGACTTCCCGCTCGATCCGGAAAACAACGCGCGCCTTGCCAACCTCTGCGGCCCCTTCGACGAACACCTGCGCCAGGTGGAATTGCGCTTGGGGGTAGAGATCGACCACCGCGGCAACATCTTCCGCGTGATCGGCGAGGAAGCTTCGGCCGTGACCGCCGAGAAGGTCCTGCGCTCGCTCTACCAGGCCACCGAAACCGAGGCGCTGTCCGGCCCGCGCATCAACCTGCACCTGGCCGAGAGCGGCGTGGACGCCTTGAACGCCGACACCGACGGCACGCAGGAAGTCTCGATCAAGGTCAAGCGCGGCGTGATCAAGGGCCGTGGCCCGAACCAGGCGCGTTACCTGCACGCCATCGCCACGCACGACATCAACTTCGGCGTGGGTCCCGCCGGCACCGGTAAAACCTATCTCGCCGTCGCCAGTGCCGTGGAAGCGCTGGAAGCGAACCGCGTGCAGCGCGTGCTGCTGGTGCGTCCGGCGGTGGAAGCGGGCGAAAAGCTCGGCTTCCTGCCGGGCGATCTTAGCCAGAAGGTCGATCCGTACCTGCGCCCGTTGTACGACGCTTTATACGAAATGCTCGGCTTCGAGAAAGTGGCCAAGCTGATCGAACGCAACGTGATCGAGATCGCGCCGCTGGCCTATATGCGCGGCCGCACCCTCAACGACTCGTTCGTGATCCTGGACGAAGCGCAGAACACCACCGTCGAGCAGATGAAGATGTTCCTCACCCGCATCGGCTTCGGCACGGTGGCGGTGATCACTGGCGACGTGACCCAGGTGGACCTGCCCCGCCACGTCCGGTCGGGGCTGCGTCACGCCATCGAGGTGCTGCGCGGCGTCGAAGGCATCAGCTTCACCTTCTATACCTCGCGCGACGTGGTGCGCCATCCGCTGGTGGCCAAGATCGTGCGTGCCTATGAAGCATTCGAAACCACCGAGAACGCCGACAACACGCATGGCAAATAGCGCGCTGACGCTATCGGTGGGCTATGGCGTGCTCCGGACAGGCGTGCCGTCGGCAGCAAGCTTCCGGCGCTGGGTGGAAGCTGCGCTGCGGGGGGCAAAGCGCCGCAAGGCCACCGAATTGGCCATCCGTATCGTCGGCCTCGACGAAGGCCGGGCGCTCAACCGAGACTACCGGGGCAAGGATTACCCCACCAACGTGCTGTCTTTTCCCGCGGAACTGCCGCCTGGCGTGGCCCTGCCGCTGATCGGCGACCTCGCCATCTGCGCACCCGTAGTGGCCCGGGAGGCTGCCGAGCAAGGCAAAAAGGCCGCCCATCACTGGGCCCACATGACGGTGCACGGGGTGCTTCACCTGCTGGGGCACGATCACGTGGTGGAGGCCGAGGCCGAACGCATGGAGGCGCTGGAAACGCGCATCCTTGCAGGCCTTGGCATCGCCGACCCCTACCGGTGACCGGGGTCAGAGTAATTACTCTGACCCCCAACCCCACACCGACCCTTACCTCTGACCGGCGGCAACCGTCATCTGAATGGGCTAAACTGACCCTTCCGCCCCTTGATGGGGCTCGGCAACAAGCGTGATGAACGAGGACCCTGGCAGTACCGGCGGCCCGGCCCACCGATCATGGTGGGATCGACTGGGCCACATGTTTTCTGGAGAACCGCGCAACCGCGATGAACTGATCGAGGAACTGCGTACGGCACGGGCCAACGGCCTGCTCTCCAACGACACCCTGACCATGGTCGAGGGTGCGATCAAGGTCACCGAACTCTCCGTCGACGACGTCATGGTGCCCCGCACCCAGATCGTCATGGTCCCCGCTGACGGCGGCCTGCACGAAGTACTCGCCACGGTGGTCGAATCCGGCCACTCGCGCTTCCCCGTGCACGGCGAAGACAAGGACGAGATCCTCGGCATCCTGCTGGCGAAGGATCTGCTCAAGTACTTCGGCGACGGCGAAGGCTGCGATATTTCCTCCTTGCTGCGCCCCGCCGTGCTGATCCCCGAATCCATGCGCCTGAACGTGCTGCTGGCCGAGTTCCGCCGCAGCCGCAACCACATGGCGCTGGTGATCGACGAATACGGCGGCGTGGCCGGCCTCATCACCATCGAAGACGTGCTCGAACAGATCGTCGGCGAGATCGACGACGAGCACGACGACGAGGAAGAGCCCCAGCTGATGCAGGCCACCGGCGACGGTGCCTTCGACGTCGGCGCCCTCACCACCATCGAAGACTTCAACGAGGAAACCGGCGCGAGTTTCTCCGACGAGGAATTCGATACCGTGGGTGGCATGGTCACCTCCGAATTCGGCCACCTGCCGGAAGTGGGCGAGGAAGTCACCATCGGCGATTTCCTATTCCACGTGACCGAAGCCGACGACCGCCGCGTGCAGCGTTTCCGCGTGACGATGGTCGATCGCCCCGGCGAGACACCCACGCCTTGAAGCGCCTGCTTTTCCTGCTGCTGGCCCTGGTGGCCGCGCCTGCATTCGCTGGCATTGCCGAAGCACCGGCCAATACCCTGCAGGTGTCGCTGATCACCTATGGCCCGGGCGACATCTATTGGGAGCGCTTCGGCCACGATGCCGTGGAGCTGCGGGACCCAGCCTCCGGCGAAGCCATCGCCTTCAACTATGGCGTGTTCGACTTCGACGAAGCAGGATTCCTGCTGAACTTCGCCCGCGGCATCATGCGCTATCGCATGGATGCGGTGCCAACGTCCGAAGACGTGCAGTTCTACGCATCGGAAGGACGCAATGTCACCCGGCAGCGGCTGGCCTTCACGCCGGCACAGGCCGAAGACCTCCGCCGCTTCCTGTTCTGGAATATCCAGCCGCAGAACACGCGCTACAACTACAACTATTACGTGGACAACTGCGCCACGCGCGTGCGCGATGCGCTTGACCGCGCGCTCGGCGGGCAGCTCCACGCCTACCTCGCCAAGCGTCCAGGCGGCATGACCTACCGCCAGCAGACCGCGCGACTGATGAGCAACCAGACCTGGCTGATGCTGGGCATGGACTTAGGGCTAGGCCCCTACGCCGACCAGCCCATGGATGCGCTGAAGGAAAGCTTCCTGCCCATGGTGCTTCGCGACGAAGTGGCCGGGATGTATGTGAGCGACGGCGTGGGCGGCAACCGGCCGCTGGTGCAGTCCACCGAGGTACTGGCCAAGGCCACCATCGAGCAACCCCCGGCGATGGCGCCGGAATTGGGCCTGCCGTTGTTCGGCGTGGGCTTGGTTCTTGCCGTGTTGCTGCTGGCCGCCGGCGCCTACCGTGAGTACCTGGCCGCCCGGATTGTCTACGGCGTGGTGGCGACTCTCTGGCTGCTGTTCGCAGGCCTTGCTGGCCTGGTCATGCTTGGCCTGTGGGCATTTACCCAGCACCAGTCGGGCTGGGCGAACGCTAACCTGCTGATCTATCAGCCGTTAGCCTTCCTGCTGCTGCCCGCCGTATGGCGAGGCTATGGGAAGCTTTCCGGGCGAATCATCTGGACCTGCGTGGCCCTGGCCGTGCTGGCCCTGGTGCTGCATGCCTTCCCCTTCTATATCCAGCGGAATTTCCCCTGGGTGGGGTTGGGCTTGCCCATCTGGCTGGCGCTTGGGGCCTCACGGTTTCGCAGGTAACTACGAAACCTTCCAGCCGGCCGTGATTGCCCTGTAACACGCGCCTCGGCATGATGCCGGCCATGTCCATGAATATCGCCGCCCCAGAAACTCCCGCTCCATTGAATAACTCGATGGTGGTCAACTGCGTGGCCTACCGCAAGGATGGCTCGAAGATCGGCGACATCACGCTGGACGCCATCAGCGACGTGCTGAAAACCCCCGATACGTTCGTGTGGGTAGGCCTGCACGAGCCAGACGAGCACCTGCTGGACAAACTGCAGGAGGAATTCTGCCTGCACGACCTGGCCGTGGAAGACGCCAAGTTCGCCCACCAGCGCACCAAGATCGAAACCTACGGCGACTCGCTGTTCATCGTGGTGCAAACGGCGCAGCTCCTGGGCGGCAGCATTGCCTTCGGCGAAACGCAGATCTTCCTGGGCAAGCGCTATTTGATCACCGTACGCCACGGGGCATCGTTGAGTTACGCCCCGGCCCGCCTCAGCTGCGAGCGCTCGCCAGAGCTGCTGGCCCTGGGGCCGAGCTATGGCCTATATGCGGTGCTCGACTTCGTAGTGGACAACTTCCTGCCCATCGTGCGCGACTTCCGAGAAGAACTGCACGACCTGGAAAACGATATCTTCGCCGATACCTTCAACCGCCAGACCATCAAGCGCCTGTACGACATGCAGCGCGAACTAATGAGCATGCGCCTGGCGGCGGCGCCATTGCAGGATGTGATCAGCCAGCTGGTGCGCATGCATCCGCATCTGATCCACGACGAACTGCGCGCCTATTTCCGCGACGTGTACGACCATGTGTTCCGCGTGAATGAATCCACTAGCGCCATGCGAGAGATGCTTAGCGCGGCGATCTCGGTGAACCTTTCGCTGGTGACATTTGGCCAGAACGAAGTGATGAAGAAGCTTGCGGGTTGGGCGGCGATGCTGGCTGCGCCTACATTGATCACCAGTTGGTACGGGATGAACTTCGCGCACATGCCGGAGTTGAACAAGCCGTGGGCTTATCCAGCCCTAACGTGCCTGGTGGCTTGCATCGTGGGTGGGATCTTTATTGGGTTGAAGAAGGCTAAGTGGTTTTAGCGGCAATCCAATAAACGGGCCAAGTCTTCGCTCCTAGATGGCCTCATCCTCCCACCGACCTCCAGCTAACCGTCTCGCAAATTCCGCGGGCGCATCTTTTTGCTGCCGCCACGTTGGATCTCACTCAGGCCCGTCTTGGCATGCAGTGGCATGCGTTGCGCCTTATTAAGGTTCCGATGAGGCCTTTTCTGTATGTTAAGCAACCCGATGGGAGTGCTTATTGATTTTCCAGCGCGACACGCTCATAATCACTCCATTCAGAACACTAACGAGCAGTTAGCACTCCCGTGAGCACGTTAAATAGAGAATCTCCGATTCCTCTACCAGTCGAGCGGGCCATCCGTAAGCTCGGCAGTGACATTTCGCTCGCGAGGCGGCGGCGGCATATCTCCCAGGAATCGCTGGCCGAACGCATGGGAGCTTCCCTGTCTACCGTCCGCCGCATGGAGAAGGGTGATGTCCGTATACCTATGCACTTCTACGGCCGCGCGCTGCATGTCTTCGGTGAAATCCAGGCGCTGGAACACCTGCTGGATACCTCAAACGACGACATCGGCCTGGCGCTGATGGACGAGCAATTGCCCAAGCGCGTGCGCCGCAATTCGCGCCCGTCGGGTGCCCTGTGAAAGTGGCTGAAGCGATCCGCCGACAGGTCCAGCTCTGCATCGGCCGGACCGAGATACCGGTCGGTTCGCTCGTCTATGTCAGGCACGGGCAACGCGAGAACAGTGCCGTCGTCTACGATGACGCCTGGCTGGCGGACGCGGAGCGGTTCAATGTCTCAGCCGATTTGACGTTGACGCAGGGATACCAGTCGCACAAGGCGGCCTCGCCCCATGACTCAGTGTTCCATGGCGCTATCGCCGATACGGCACCCGACGCCTGGGGGCGACGCGTCATCGCTCGCGCCCACGCCAAGCGTCGCAAGGATGATCCGCGACTGCCCGCACTCACTGAGATGGACTACCTGCTGGCGGTAGACGATTTTAGCCGTGTGGGCGCATTGCGCCTGCGCAACGGGGACGGAAGCTATCACCAAACCGTGGCGAAGGGACGGCGCAGCACGCCGCCCTTGATCGACCTCGGGCGGATCTTCCAGGCCAGCCGTGCGCTGGAACGCGGGGAGGAAACAGCCGAAGACTTGCGCTATCTGCAAGGTAAAGGCACGTCGTTGGGAGGCATGCGGCCCAAATGCACTTTGGTGGACGAGGGCGATAGGCTCGCCATCGGCAAATTCCCAAGCGTGGGCGATGCGCGCAGTGTCACCCGGGGGGAAGTATTGGCCCTGAAATTGGCATCGCAGGCCGGCATCGACGCCGCGCCCGCTCGCATCGTGCAGCTCGACGACGTTCCGGTGGCTGTCATTCGCCGGTTCGACCGCGATGACGCCGATGGCCGCATCCCCTATCAGTCCGCCGCTTCCCTGTTGCAGGCTTCGCGTGAGGAAGATCGCAGTTACACCGAGATCGCCGACGCCATTCGCACCCACGGCTATGCACCCACTGAGGATGTTCAGCAGCTTTGGCGCCGCCTGGTGTTCAACCTGCTGATCACCAACGTAGACGATCACCTGCAAAACCACGGCTTCTTGCATGTGGAGCGAGGACTATGGCGCCTGGCCCCAGCTTTCGACGTCAATCCGTTCCCGGACAAGGAGCGCGAATCCAAGACCTGGCTGTCGGAACAGGATGGCCCGATTACCGACATGAAGATGTTGCTTGCCCGCGCGGACTACTTCGCGCTGAATGCTGACAGCGCACGGTCCATCCTTGCCGAGGTGCACGCCGCGGTATCTGGCTGGCGACGGCTTGCGCTGAACCCTGAGGTCGGTCTGCGACCCTCGGAACTGGATGATTTCGCGCCGGCCTTCGAGCATGAACAGATGGCAGTGGCTGCCGCCATGCTCGGGCGATAAGCAAAGGTTTCACCGGTTCGATTCGGGTTACGCGCGTTTTGATGTCGAGCAAATGGCCGACATCGGATGGCCAATGGGCAGGGAAACTGACGGCGCGTAGGCTCGGCTAGTTCTTACAGAGCCTGGAGAAATGTATGCGCCTTCCCGCCGCGTTGCTGATTCTCTTACCGATGCTGGCTGCCACACCAGCACATGCTGCATGGCATGCCGCCAATGCCGAGGTGACACAGGCCGCCAAGAATCCCCGTATTGCCGCAGCGCTCGAGGCCACCAACAGAATGGAAAAGGCCATACTCAGCCACGATGTGAAGGGCTTTGCCGATGCCTTCGCACAGGATGCAGTGGTCAACAATCCATTCAACAAGATCGCCCGCAAGGCAGATGCGGAGAACAACCTGAAGACCGGGTTGATTGACTACACGACGCTGGATCGCTCCATCGAGTATGCCGCGGTTCGCGGCCAGCACGACATCGTGCTGATGGGCGAAGAAAAGCTCACGCCGGTGGGCAAAGCTCGTTTCGCCGGCAAGACCGTGCATCGACGCACCACGGAAGTCTGGACCGATGAAAGCGGCGAATGGAAGCTGGCGATTCGTCAGGCGACCATCTACGCCACGGAATAGCTGGAACGAATCGGGCGGATGGACCAATCAGGCCCCTGGAGCCTGCGGGTTGACCGGTTTCACCACTGGAATAATGAAGCCGGCCAGCCGGGGGATCGTTCTTACTCGATCCTATGATCCATCCACCCGCACTGGCTCTGGGGGAAGGTGCCACCGCCGCTTCTGACGCCGGGGTGGCGGGCGAGCCAGGGTCGAAAACCGCTCGAAAGCACACGGCCGGGACAAAGCCCGCCTGGCTCACCCGCCATAAGGCGGGAAACCCCGGATACCGCAGGGGACTCCTGCGGCATCCGGACTTTCGAGACGGGTTTCGACACCCGGCTGCCGATACATCGATTACGGTGCACCGACAGCGAAACTATGATCCCGAAGTACGCGCTGCGAATCTATCGTAATGGTCGCAAAGTTGCTGCGGTTAGGATATCGATTGATGCTCAATGTGATGCGCACTCAATCTCACCTCACTGAGCCCAGCGACCACTCCCTATTCGCGTGGCGCTTACCGGCTGCCAACTGACTTCACCCCCAATTATTCACGAACGCACAGGAGCCGACTGCAGGCTTAGGATTCGCCAAAAATTCGTTATTCGGTCAACTCAAATTCCTGCAGATTTTGTGTAGGAAAAAACCTACATACTTGGCGAAGCCTGTCTGGCAGGCTATTCCCAGCTAACGCTCTCGTGTGACCGCGCGCCTCAGTTCGGGTGCAGCAGTTAACCGGCAGGTTCGGCGTAAGGGGAAAACACGGTACGACTTGATATTCGAGTGGCGTCTTCGGACACCATCGGGCGAATGCTTGTGCGAAGAGGCGAAGGGGCAACGGAATGACTGACCTTAGACGAGCATTTTGTGCCTTGTGCTTTCTGGCGGCTTCGCACGTTGGCGCGCAGGAGGTTCAATATCGCTACGATGCGGACGGGCGACTTGTATACCAAGGACCACCTTCATCACAACTCGCGCTTTGGGCTATCGCGCCAAACGTCGGATCCGCGGGGACGGTCGTCTACCTTCAAGGAAACGGCTTCACGCCAAATAGCGCCGTATCCTTCAACGGCCTACCAACCCCCGTAACGTCTGTAACTCCGGGAACCATCGTTGTTGCCGCGCCATCTGGCGTATCGACCGGACCCGTCGTTGTTTCTGATGGACAACAGCGCGCCACTGCTCCGCAGGACTTCATAGTTCTTCCTGCAGGAAATGGAAATAGCGACGTTACCGAATCTACCGTACTTCCACTAGATGATACGCTCCACAGTTATAGCGAACTTTCTAATAGTGTCCTGGCTCTTACTTACCATGCCGACGCTGGCGAGTTCGTTTCCATGGACGTAGATCAGACTTCGTGTCCAAGCGTACTTGGAACGGGCCTCAATTACCGACTAGTCGATCCAGGCTCTACACAACTAGACAGTGGATCGATGCAGGAAACATCGCCGACGGCGCTCTTTCCACAAGCTATCACCTCGGGCACCTACACAGTACTTCTGTCTGCGCCGACTTCGTGGCACTGCACCCTCGCTGCACGGCGCGACAGGAAAATTGCACCTGAAGATACTCCCATTTCTTTATCTACCACGCGTGCCTTTCAGAAGGTTCGCATCGCGTTCGATATGCAGCCTGGCGAGCAAATCGGGGTAGCAACGGACCAACTTTCGACTTCGCCGGCTGGCGGGGCGGGTGTCGTCCAATTCTTCTATCCAGGCGGCACCGGAACCGGCAGTTATGCGTGCGGCTACTACGGTTATGCATCTTGCACCGGCGTCATCCGGCAGGCTCCCGCGGGCACATACGCAGCGGTCCTACAACCGTATGACCAAAGAACCGAAACGATCACAAGCCGGTTTTGGATAACAGACTTCACGGACGCAGGGACATTTCCAGTCAACTCGTCTTCTGTCGGAAACATAACCAGACCGGGACAAGTTATCGAGTACAAGATTCCCAGTACAGCCGGACAAAATCTGCACATCATGTTTGATGGCGTCACCCTGGGAGCTAACACGAACTACCTAGAGGTAACCATGCACGCGCCAGACGGCACGTGCGTGATGCCCAATACGTATTACTGCACTTTCAGTTTCTCATCAAACCGTCAGGAACTAGATCTTCCTACCTTACCGGCCACCGGCCTATACAGCCTTCAGTTTTACGCCGTTAGTGGCGGAGTGCAGGCGGGCCTAGGGTCATCTTCCTTGACGCTGAGCAGTACTGTGCAAGGAAGCTACCCGCCCGGCGCGGACAATCTAGAAGTCGATACCAACGTCGACTCACAAACAAATTCCGTTAGCTTCGACGTAAACGACGGAGATAACCTGTCCTTCGCTTCAACGGATATCACAACCGATCCAGAAGGCAACGCGCTTACTGCTTATATACTTCGCCCAGATGGTTCAATGCTGACGAACTATTCTTGCGGTTATCGTGGATACGCCTCTTGTCAGACAAGCGTGCAGAATCTTCCATCAGGAAGGTACTCGGTTCTCTTTCGCCCGTACGATGCACGAACAAAAACATTTAAGTCAAAATTTTGGATAGCTCCCTACGTCGATGCAGGGGCTTTACCCATCAACGGATCAGTTACGGCCGCAATCTCCACTCCCGGGCAAGTCCGGCGCTACAGCGTATCTGGCTATGCGGGCGAACAGTTGCATCTGGTCTATGACAACGTGACTTTAGGTGCGGGCGCGTCGTCTGTTACGGTCTCTGCCAGGGGCCCCGACGGATCGTGTCTATTTGTGGTTTACGACTGTCAGGTGTCAGCCACAAGCAGATACGTTCAGGATCTTCCGCCGCTGCCCTCCGACGGGACGTACTACTTCTATGTGTACGTAACTAGTGACGGAACGACTGCGCCTGTAGGGTCGGTGAATCTTACGCTATCAGACACAGCAAGCGCCCAGTTCCCCCTCGGGGATAACCACGTCAGCGTTGCTACGGCAAGCGACGCGCAGTGGGTCAACATTCCATTTTCTGTCGAAGAAAACAAAGGGTATGGAATCGGCATGACCGACGTAAGCAGCTCCGACAACGGACCTGTTGATGTCTACATTCTCAGGCCAGATGGATCGCAGCTAACTTGGTTTTCATGTAATTTGCCTGGCTACGCGGCATGCCAGACATCCATTCAGAACCTTCCTGCCGGTCAATACAAGCTTTCGCTCCGCCCCGAGCGAATTGCGACAAAAACTGTCGGCGCGACCATCTGGCTTACGCAGTTTGCGGAGGGCGGAATTGTTGGAATCAATACGACAGTCCACCCGGTAATCACCGTACCTGGTCAAATCATAAGATACACATTCAACGGAACGGCAGGACAGCTTCTTCACCTCGTGACCAAGGATCTAACTTGGACTTCCGGTGGCTATTTCGGAAGGATCACCGCACGCGCTCCGGATGGAAGCTGCGCGTTAATTTACTACGACTGCCTTTGGGGCGTCGATACTGTTCGAAGCACATATGATTTCACGGCGCTACCTAGCGACGGTAGCTACTCACTGTATTTCTACATAAATAGCGATGGCACTCAGGCCGCCATGGGATCGGTAAGCCTTACCCTCTCAGAGACAGCAACGGTAACTATCCCGGCGGGCCAGGCCAGCGTGTCATTCTCTACAAGCGTTGATGGCCAGGGTATATCGATACCATTCACCGCTAACGGAGGTGACAATCTCGCTTTCGCGCTCACTGACGTTACGGTGTCTCCAAGCGGGTACATCACAGGAGTAGTACAGAATGAAGTGGGCGCTCAAGTTTCGCAGCTTGGATGTCCCGGAGCGTGCACCACTTCACTTCAAAATCTTGCTCCTGGCAACTACAAAGTCGTGTTCCACGGGGATGGTGGCGCACAGACGTTTGCCGGGAAGCTATGGGTTACGCCCTTCGCGGATGGTGGTGAGCTTCTAGCCGGGAGCCCCGTCGTGGCAAATATCTCCAAGCCCGGCGAGATCATTCGTTACACGTTCTCCGGCCACGCTGGGGACACGCTTGTCTACACCCTGTCGAGCTTGAGCTTCGGCCCAGGTGGAAAATGGGGGGAAGCCATCCCGCGTGCTCCAGATGGCTCCTGCGCCATCGGCAACTACTACTGCACCATGACGACCGCGCCTCCTGGTTCCCAGTTCGAGATCGGCCCTCTCACCATGGACGGCACATATAGTTTGCTTTTCTACTTTGTCAACGACGGTCCCCAGGCGACGACGGGGTCGGGGACGTTGATGATCGACGAAAAGTCATCTTCTAACCCTTGAACAAGCCAAGGTGGCCCTTGTGAAATGGAATCAGTCTTTCTTGTTCTTTGGCCTAATGGTTATCTCAGGCCAATTGCTGGCTAGTGGTGGCCAATGCCGGTGGGAGGGTGGCACGGGCGCGTCGGCATCCTGCAAGATCGAAGACTGTGCGCGAGACGGAGGAAGTGCGCTTTGCACAAACCCGACCGTCACTGAGGGAGATCCTCAAGGCGACGCACAAGGCTTTACCTACAATATGTGCGATGAGGCGGGTCCATATATATCTATCGATGTGCGTTGGTGTGCGGCCGCCGGAGGAACTTGGGGCACAGATTCCTCAGGGCAGGCAGGATGCTTCCAGCTTCCCGCTCACGTGATCGGTGGTGGCGGGACGATGACCGATGATGAGTCGCTTGCTGTGCAGATCACCGACAAGTTCGAAGGTAAGGATGCCTGCGGCGGTCCGCAGGTTACGGATTCCGGCTGGGGTAAAGGTTCGAGCGATGACGAATTTTGCTGGGCATTCAATCCCGTTTCGAAGAACGGCCTCATACTGAACGACCGTAGGGAGCGCCTTTACTCCGGGATGGCGAAAGCTTCCGACGGATCTTGTTCGGTTCCATACTCTTCACTTGTTGTTCTACGCCGTGATAGAAGTTTGTCCTGCCCCGCCGGGTATGCTCAGCGTGAGCGGGCTGATGGAGATTATGACTGCGTCCGGCCGCCGCCGTGCCCATCTTGTAAGGGTGACCCCGTCGAGGTATCGAGCGGCGCGCGTATTCAGCACGAAGTGGACTGGACGTTCGGTGATGGGCGAGGCCTTCGCTTGGAGCGAACTTACTACTCCTTCGGTTATTACCAGACGCCTCTGGGTGGAGTCGCGCAAGTCACTAGCGCAGATGATGTTTGGCGCACTAACTATGGCACTCGACTGTTCCCCGAGACCGCTCCTAGCCTAGCGCTCGCGACGGTGGTGCGACCCGATGGTTCGGTAATCTCATTTGACAGCTATGGGGTTCCGTTGCAGAAGTACAGCGGATACACCGAGCATCTAACCAAGTCGCCTGATGGTACGTGGACTTTGACCACGCCTGGCGAAGGGGATGAGAAGTTCGACAGTACCGGTAGGCTAACGTCAATAGTTAGTACTTCCGGACAAGCCACAATGTTGCAGTACGACTCCGATGGCAAACTCGGACTGGTGCAGGATTTCTACGGTCGAACCCTTACCTTTCAATACACATCTGGGAAACTGTCGTCGGTTACGCTTCCATCCGGATCTTCGGTGAGTTATCAGTATGACTCTCGTGGGAGGTTAATTCAGGTTACCTATCCGGATGGAGCAACGCGAAAGTATGGCTACTCGAGTGCGGCGTTTCGAAATCTGCTAACCAGTCTAACTGACGAATCTGGCGTTGTCGTGAATTTCCACTACGACGCTTACGGGCGGGCCACGGATGGACAGTTTTCGGATGGAACAGTTGAGTCGTTTATATATAACACCGACAGTACGTCCTACACGGACGCAAGCGGCTCAACCACCACCATGGCGTTTTCAAGCGAAGGTGGGAGTCGGAGACTAAAATCTACATCACGGCAGTGTGCCGGATGCACAATGCGTTCGAAAATTTCGACATTTGATGACTACGGCAACAAGACATCCAGCCTGGATGCCAACGGCCACCTGACGACTTATGAATTCTCTGATCCCGCCTCAGGATTGGAAACATCACGGACAGAAGGCTTGGCTGCTGATGGTTCGTCAACAAATGTCTCGAGAACCATCTCGACAACATGGTCAACCTCCCGCAAGCCACTTCAGGTCTCATTGAAAGGTGGGGACGGAAGCGACGCGACTATTACATACGGATATGACCAGTTCGACAATATAACGGACATTACCGCAGCTTCTGGAGATGAGGTAGCACATACAACGGTCGGCTATGACTCGTACGGACGACTCACGATGTTCGACGGCCCACGTACAGACGTTGCGGACATCACTCGGATCACTTATTTCCCTGATAACGATCCCTGCATAGGCTGCAGAGGGCAGCCCAAGACGCTGACCGACGCCCTCGGCCAAGTAACAAACTACAACGCATACAACGATGATGGCCGACTAACTAGGGCAACCGACCCTGGTGGAATGGTGACGTTCGCGCAGTTTGATCTGCGGGGGCGAGTGCTAAGCACCACGTTTGGATACGGAGCCTCTGGTGCTGAGACTGTCTCAGTCACTTATGACGCGTCAGGCCGTGTCTTGTCACAGACAACGCCTGATGGCGTAAAGAAGAAATTTTCGTACGATTCTCGCGGCCGATCCATTGGCACCACTATGCCTAGCGGCGAGTATAACGGCCTTCGTCTAGATGGCGGGGGACGCGTACTGGGGGAGGAATCATTCGATCAAGCGGGGCTATTACGAACTCGTGAAAGTCAAACTTTCAATGGCGTCGGCGATTTGGTGGCCCGTTTCGATGGCAATGGAAACAAGCGTGCATTTGGTCATGACGCTGCAGGAAACATTACAGGCACTCTTTCGGCATTGGGCCACCTTTCTCAGATCACTTTCGATTCGCTGAACCGACAGGCTTCAAACACCGCGCCTGATGGAGGTGTAACTTCGGTTCAGTACAATGCCCTTGATGAAGTCACAACTTACCGCGACCCATCTAATATAGCTTCTACCTACGCATATACGGGACTAGGTCGCCTAAAAAGCATCACGTCGCCTGACTCCGGAACTGCGTTCTTCTACTATGACACGGCTGGCAATCTCGTAGCCCGCGTTGATGGAAATGGCGCAAGAAGTGAGTTCACTTACGACGCGCTCAACCGTCTTATTGGCGAAGTCGACGGCGTCGGATCGGCCAATTCGCTCCATACAACATTTCAATACGGCACCGGGACGAGCAGCGAGCTATTGACAGAAGTCCTGTCGGATAGTGCGGAAATCGAGTACACGTACAACACGCTGGGACGCCTTCTCTCGGAGTCTATTAGTACGACCTCCGGCACCATCAGAAGTACATCCTATACTTATGTGAATGGCCGTGTCGCTACGATGAGATACCCATCGGGCATGCTGCTCACTTACCAATACGATCAGAACGGAAGGATCTCTGACTTGACGGCTGATGAGACAACTATCGCCGGGGATATCCAGCATGCACCTTTCGGGGCAGTTAGTAGTTTCATTTCATTGAGTGGGCAGACCTTAACTCGGACCTATGATCTTAATCGCCAGGTCATTGGTGCCACACTTGGTCCAAGCGCTTCCACTCTCGCAAAGTCGTCTAGTTTTATCTACGATCCCGCTGACCGCCTCATTGGCGCTCAAAGCGAAGGTGGAATAAGCTCGACCTATTCATACGATTTGAATGGAAACCGACTTTCGTCTTCGATCGGGCAGTCGATTTCAATATATCAGAACGCCGTCGGCAGTAATCGCGTGGACTCCGTGTCAAGTAGCAGCGGGGGACTGAATGAGCTCTACCAATATGACTCCGCCGGCAACGTTGTAGTCCGGAATGCCGAGGTATTTGGTTACGACTCGCGAAATGTCCTCGTTAGTGCAACTGGACCATATTCCGCGTCCTATAGCTTTGACGGGTTAGGACGCAGGATAAGAAAATCTCTCGCCGGATTGGCGGTCGATTTTGTCTACGGATCTGATCGAAGAATACTTGGCCAATATGCATCTGATGGAACATCTTCAGAAGAGGTCTATCTGGAGGGAATCCCGGTCTCAACGGTAAGGATTGACTCGGCCGGAAACCGTACGTTCTACGTCGTTTATTCAGATGAACAGGGCACGCCAAGGCGGGTTGCGGACTCGCAGGGAATAGTGCGGTGGGAGTGGATGGGGGAACCTTTCGGGGCGACGTCGCCTGACGAGAATCCATCGGGTGTTGGCCCATTCACATACAACCTTCGCTTTAGCGGTCAATTTTTCGATGCAGAGTCCACGCTGTCCCAAAACAACTATCGAAGTTACGACGCCATGTTGGGGCGCTACACGCAATATGACCCTTCGGGACTGCCTTCTGGAGGCAATCCTTATGTCTATGCCAATTCCAATCCCTTGTCTTGGACCGATACCCTCGGATTGGCGACGACAGCACCGGCACCAGCACCGGCACCCCCCGTCCCGTCGCCCGGCGTTAGCCCAGCACCTAGTACAGGGCTTGTAGGTGACTTAGGGGCAGCCGCAAATGATGCTGAGGGCCTGCTAGGCAGGATCGCACCTCGTGCCCTCCCTTTTTGCGCAAGGCTTGCGGGGATAGTGGTATCAGCGATGTATCCAACTGATACGAGCGCCTGTGATCAACCGCATCCGCCCTCCGCGAAGAAATGCTTTGAAGATTCTTATCACGAGGAATGTGAAGAGCAGTATCGACAAGACCTCGCAGACTGCGAAGCAAGGTATGGAATGCTCGAAGGGCCTGCCGGGAGAATCAATAAAGAAGGCTGCGCAGCTCGAGCTAATATTCGGTGGCGACTTTGTCTAAGTAACAAGGGTGACGATACGGGTATCCCTCCCCGTTGGAGAGATGGCGACGGCCAGGGCTGGGAACCGCCCAAGCCGCCTCCTATTAAAAGAAGGAAGGTAATAAAATTTCCATGAACAAAAAAAAATTGAATATGAATCAGATCCTTGATCGCGTGCACGAAATGAATCATTCGCCACGGGATCAGCTGGCCGGAGCAAAAGTCGTCGATTTCCTCAAAGAGCAGTTTAGTCTTTCCGATGGCGACAACGAATTTAGTATTTGGGTTCTACTTGCAGATAGGCTAAGTCTTCTTAGTCGAATGTCTGAGGCAGAAAACGTGTACAAGGAAATCGCAGAGACATACCCTGAGTACAGTCAGTCTTGGCACAAGCTTGCTGAGTTTTACATGATTAATGACCAACTCGTTCGGGCAGCCGAAATGATGGACAAAGCTATACAAATTGCCTTATCAGACGGTGAGTTCGTCATTATGATGTATACCACGCGAGCGCGAATAGCTCGCCAGGCGAAGGACTGGAAAACTCTATCCTCGGTGATAAGTAGGCTTGTTGAGTATGAGCGTCCACCGGGATCGCGTGATTACTTCTACGAATGTGATTTTGTTGTCGGCTTACCCGAAGGTGCAGTTGAGAAATCCCTCGTTGAACGCCTAGAGAATCGATGTAGGGGATAAGAAGACTGCGCACATGCATTAGGTCCAACGAGCATGTCTGAGCGGAGGAAAAAACATCGAGTCGCTTCAAAGAGGGAGAGAGGGAGAGAGGGACTGCCTAAATTAATAATTGTCCTCTGCATCCTCGGCACGGAATATTCCCCTCATATTGGTTGTACCCTCTCAACCACAGCTCGCATCGCAGTAATTACGCGGTCAACGTCGGCATCACTCATTCCTGGAGATAAGGGCAAGCTCACCGTCTGCCGACCCCAGGCCATGGCGCAAGACCATTGCTCCGCCTGCCAGCCAAAGGTTTCTTCATAGTACGGATGCTCTGCGATCGAGAGATAATGCACTCCAGTACCAATACGTTGCTTGTTCATCGCATCGAGGAAATCGTCTCGGGCAATGCCACAACGCTCGGAGTCCACGCGAATCGTATAGAGGTGCAAGCCATGACGGGTATCAGGAGCCGACGCGGCAGGTAGCGTGATTGGAAGGTCCGCCAGGGCTTCGTCGTAGGCATGCCATATCTGCTTCCGGCGCAGCCAGTTCTTCTCAACCTTGGCCAGCTGATGCAGTCCAATCGCCGCCTGCATGTCCATCATGTTGTATTTGAAACCGCACTCCACCACCTGGTAATGCTTGTAGCCGGCGTCACCGAAGCGGTGCCAGGCATCCTTGCTCATGCCGTGCAAGGCCAGAATCCGCGCTCGCGCGATCTTTTCCTCATCCCGTCCCAGGATCATCCCACCCTCCCCCGTCACTACGTTTTTGGTGACGTAGAAGCTGAAGCAGCCGAAATCGCCGAAGCGTCCAGCGGGTGTTCCGTGGTATTCGGTTTCGATGGCGTGGGCGCAGTCCTCGATGATCACCAGGTCGTGTTTCTTCGCGATGGCCACGATGCGATCCATCTCGCAGGGTCGGCCAGCGAAATGCACCGGCACGATGGCGCGCGTGCGCGGGGTGATCGCCGCCTCGATGGCATCGGGATCGATATTCCCGGTGGCTTCTTCCACGTCGGCCAGCACCGGAGTAAGCCCCGCGTGCATGATCGCGTTCACCGTGGCGCAGAAGGTGAGCGGCGTGGTGATCACCTCGGAGCCAGGCTCCAGGTCCGCCGCGACCATGCTTACGTGCAGGGCGGCGGTGCAGGAGTTGACCGCCGCTACGTGTTGCGGGCCGACGCCCCGGTAGGCGGCGAAGTCTGCTTCGAATCGGGCCACACGGGGGCCGGTGCCTAGCCAGCCAGAGCGCATGCAGTCCACTACTTCGGCGATTTCCTCCTCGCCGATGGCGGGGGCGCCGAAGACCAGGAAGGGTTGTTCTTGGGCCATGATCAAGGGCTCTGGATTGACTGGCACCGATTCTCTCAGGTTCGCGGCCATCGTGACCAATGGGTCGCGCTTCCCCTTCGAGGGACAGTGACCCACAATGCCCGCCACCACCAGGGGATAAGCGCGACGCCATGTCACGATCACGCGGAATCATCGCGCTTGCCGTACTGGCCGTCATTGCGCTGTTTTACTTGCCCGTCCGGCACGCCGGATTTGTCTGGGACGATCTTCTGAACTTCCAGCAGATGCCCTGGCTGCGCACGGGCGATCAGTGGAAGCAGATCATTTTCCGCGGCTACAACGACTGGGCTTATTATTTCCGTCCGCTGATCATTGCGTTCTTCACGCTGCAGATCCGTCTGTTCGATGACGCGCCCGGGCCCATGCACCTGGTGTCGCTGGCAATGCACTTGTTCAACACCTTCATCGTGGGGCTGCTCGCGCTTCGTCTTCGAGCCGCCTGCGGACGGCGAGATGATGGCCTTGCGCGCTGGCTAGTACCGGCGCTGCCGATGCTGTTCTTCGGCCTTCATCCGGCATTGGTTGAAGCCGTAGTCTGGGTGGGTTGTCAGTTCGAACTGGCGCTCACCCTGTTCGTACTGCTGGCCCTGCTGGCGAATCTCTCGATCAAATCGCAGCTGCTCCGTGCCATCGTCGTGGGCACCCTCTTTTTCTTGTCGGCGCTGTCAAAGGAGTCCGCAGTATGTTTCCCGTTACTCCTGTTGTGCCAGGACATGCTCCTGGCTCGCAACACCGCCAATAACGGCTTCGCGCGCAGGATGATGGCATTCGTGCGTGAGCGCGGCGGCGCATACATCGCCTGCGTGATCGCTGGCTTGGTGTACCTTGGCCTGCGGCAGTGGGCGCTGGGGCGGATCAATCCCCTGGCACAGGTGCATGTGGACGCACTGGCCAACCTGCAGCAAGCCTGCTTCCTATACCTGCGTTATTGGGCATTGGCGATTGTGCCTTCCGGGCTCAATCCGCTGCACCCGTCCCTGCCCTATTCGCCGGAACACCTCACCGCGCTTAGCGGCCTGGTCGATGTAGCCGCCATCTTCATAGTCATCGGTGCGATCTTCATGGCTGTGCGGCGCCGTTCGACCTGGGCCATCTCGGTACTGGCCTTCAGCGTGGCGATCGCGCCCGCGCTGCATTTGGGCAGCATCAATTTCGACGGCAGCACCTACCACGAGCGCTACGCGATGCTTGCCATCGCCGCGTTGGCAGTTTTTGTGCCTACCGCCATCAGCCGCTGGCCATTTGCCGCATCCAACCGCGTTGTTTCCGTCGTCCCCGCGGTGGCGGGTACGGCGTGGCTTGCCACGTCGATCATCGCCCTGATCACGGTGATACCCCTGTGGTCATCCAACCTGCGCCTTTGGGAATGGGCACTGGCCGTAAATCCACATGCTGAAGAGGCGAAGGCGATGCTGTTCAATGCCTACGACGATGCCGGCCGTACGAACGATGCGCGACGCCTGGCCGACCGGATCATGAGCGACCCTGCTCCCTGCGACAAATGCGTGGTGAATGTAGCTAACTTCGCCCTGGACCAGGGTGATCTAGCCCTCGCCAGCACCGCTCTGGACAAGGTGCAGGCTTCGCGGCAGCTTCGTTACGACCCTCGGATGCTCCATTCGTACCTGTTCGGCCGCGCTCGCTGGTTGCTGGCCACAGGACAGGCCGCCGACGGCAAGGCAATGCTTACGATGGCTATCGAGGGGGACCCGACCGATCCCCAGCCTTATGCCGTGATGGGCAGCGTGTTGCTTCGCGAAGGCGACACTAGTGAAGCGGAAAGGTATCTGAGCGAGGCCAGGGCGTTGACGCTGCCCTGACCTTACACGACGGTTGAATCAATGGTCCGCTGTCGGAGCCGTCCACTGCTTCAACCACGCATTCACTGTCTCGTGCCACTGCACGCTGTTCTGCGGCTTCAGCACCCAGTGGTTTTCATCCGGGAAGTGCAGCAGCTGGCTGGGGATGCCACGGCGCTGAAGTGCGTTGAACGCACCCAGGCCCTGGGTATCGGGAATACGGAAGTCCTTGGCCGAGTGGACGATCAGCATCGGTACGCGCCAATCCTTCACGTGGTTGACCGGGTTGAACTTCTCGTAGTTTTCCGGATGCTCGAACTGCTCGCCGCCGTTTTCCTTTTCCTCGAACCATAATTCCTCGGTTTCGTAGTACATGGCGCGGGCATCGAACACGCCGTCGTGGTCCACGAAGCACTTGAACGGCTGGTTCCAGTTGCCGGCCATCCAGTACACCATGTAACCGCCATAGCTGGCGCCCAGGGCGCAGGCGCGGTCGCCGTCCAGGAAGTTGTACTTCGAAAGCGCCGCCGACCAGCCGGCTTTCAGGTCGTCCAGCGGTTTGCCACCCCAGTCACCGGAGATGCTTTCGGTAAAGGCCTGGCCGTAACCGGTGGAACCGTGGAAGTTGATGGTGACCACTGCGAAGCCCTGGCCGGCATAGGTCTGCGGATTCCAGCGGTAGCTCCAGCTATCGTTCATGGCGCCCTGGGGGCCACCATGGATGATGAAGGCCACCGGGTACTTCTGGCCCTTCTTGTAGCCGACGGGCTTGACCACATAACCCTGCACCGTCTCGTTGTTCCAGCCTTTGAAGGTAAAGAACTCGGGGTCTCCGGTCTTGGCGTTCTTGATGCGCGCGGCGTTGTAGTGGGTGACCTGCTTCAAACCTTTGCCGCGAGTATCGGCGGTGTATAGGTCCGCCGGCACTTTAAGGTCGTCACGCTGCAGCAGGATGCGCTTCGCGCCGAGTGCGAATCCGCCGATGGAGCCCTTGTCGGTAAGCTTGGTTGCCTTGCCCGAGACCACATCGATGGCAAACAGCGGATGCTGGCCGTTGTCGTCGGTGGTGGTGTACAGCGTCTTGCCGTCGGCGCTGATCTGCAGGCTGCCGGCCGAGCGATCCCAGCCTGGCGCCACTTCGCGGCGGGTGCCGCTGGCGAGGTCCAGGGCCATGATGCCGAAGCGGTCCGCCTCGTAGCCGGGCTCCTTCATCGCCGTGTAGTAAAGGGTTTTGCCGTCGTGGGACACCAGCGGATTGGCGTCCCACGCCTGGTTTTCCTGGGTCAGGTTTTTCGGCGCGGCGGAGCCGTCGGCCGGTACCTGGTAGATGTCGAAGTTGGTCGACCACGGCTCGCTGGTACCGGCGATGCGCACGTCGAAGAACACCGAGTTGCCGTCGGGCGAGAACGAGAACTCATCGTCGCTGCCATCGGGCTTGCCCGGGACGTCGCCATCGATACCGCGGGTGAGAAGCGCGGGCTCCGCCGTGGCACCGGTGGTGGGGGCGATGAACAGTTGCGAGCGGCGGCCGTCTTCCCAAGTGTCCCAGTGGCGCACGAACACCTTGTTATAGACGGTGCCAGAGGCCTTGTCCTTGGCGCGGCCGTCGAGTTTTTCCTTGGTGCAGGAAAGGTCGGCGCAGTCGGTGAACACTTCCATCGACAGCAACACGTGGCTGCCGTCGGGGGACAGCTTGTAGCTGTCGATGTCCAGCACCGTGGAGGTGACCTGGGTAGCAGCACCGGATGCGGCAAGCGCCTTGCCCTTGGTGTCCACGCCCTGGCGGAAGAGCTGCGAGGTATCGCCGGCATCGGCCAGGTAGTACACGGCCGAACCATCCGGCGCCCAGCGCGGGGTGTTGCCCTTGTCGGACAGCTTGACCGGCGTGCCGCCCTTGTCCAGGTCCAGCAGGTAGATCGCCGTGTTGCCCTTGTTGGCCGCGTAGTCGGTGGTGCGCAGGCTGAAGGCAGCGAAGCGGCCGTCAGGGGAAAGCTGGGGATCCCCTACCCGGTCCATCATCACCAGGTCGCGAACGGAGAACGGATGCGGGCCGTCGGCGGCTAGGGCGGGGCCCGCGGCAAGCGCGAGGGCAAGCGCGGCGAACAAGGGTTTCATGGGCACTCCGTGGGCGGGTCGTTCCAGTCCGTGACGGTAAGCGGCGCGCGGGCGTGGCGCAAGGGTTGTCCCCATGGGCGCACCGTTTCCCGGCATACTCCGGCCCGATACCACGCGGCAGGCTCCGACGAATGACCCTCGACCACGCCCCGGCCTACGATCCGGGCGAAGACCTGTTCGGCCACCCCAAGGGCCTGTACGTCTGCTTCTTTACCGAGATGTGGGAGCGGTTTTCGTTCTATGGCATGAAGGCCCTGCTGGCGCTGTACCTGATCAAGCACCATGGGTTTTCCGATACCGAAAGCCTGACCTTGGTCGGCGCCTATGGCGGGCTGGTCTACGCCACCCCGGTGCTGGGCGGCATCCTGGCCGACCGGTTCCTGGGGATGCGCAAGGCGGTGATACTGGGTGGCGTGCTGCTGTGCCTGGGCCACCTGGGTATGGCGGTGGAAGGCCACCAGGCCACGGTAGGTGCCGATGGCGTGGTGCACCGGGACCTCTTCGCGCTTAGCGTTTTCTATCTTTCGCTGGCGTTGATCATCAGCGGCGTGGGGTTCTTGAAGCCCAATATTTCCACCGTGGTGGGCAAGCTCTACCCAGAGAACGACCCTCGGCTGGACTCGGGCTTTACCTTGTTTTATGCAGGTATCAATGTGGGGGCGCTGTTCTCGGCGATCATCTGCGGGTACCTAGGGGACACCTACGGCTGGAGCTATGGCTTCGGCGCGGCGGGCATTGGCATGCTGGCCGGACTGGCCGTATTCGTTACCGGTCAGCGGCATCTGCAGGGGCATGCCGAGCCACCCAGCATGGAGCGGTTGAAGCAGCGGGTGCTGGGGCCACTCAACACCGAATGGGCGATCTACCTGGGCGCCGCCCTGGCGCTACCGGTGCTTTGGGGCTTGATGCAGCTGGGTAATGCCGTGCTCTGGCTGCAGCTGGCGACCATGGCCGGCTGGTTGGGATGGTTGGCCTGGTACGTAACCGTGCGCTGCGACAAGGTGCAGCGCCATCGTATGCTGGCCTGCGTGTTTTTCGTGGCGGTGTGCCTGCTGTTCTTCTCGCTTTATGAGCAGACCTACGGCTCGTGGGTGCTGTTCAACGACCGCATGCTCGGCAAGGATTTATTCCCCTCGATGGTGATCCGCGAGGGTCACCCGGTGCCGTGGTCGATCATCCCGTTAATCCTTAGCCCCTTCGTGGTGGGCGCGGCGCTGGCCATGAAGTCCAGGCGCCTGCCCAAGCTTCTGTTGGGCGGCCTTACCCTGGCCGGCACCTTGCTGATCCTGCGCGACTGCGTGGTGTTGCCGCAGACGGCAAGCTCGCTTACCTACCTGGGTGCGTTCTTCATCGTACTGATTTCCCCGCTGTTTGCCTGGCTTTGGCCGGCGCTGGAACGTCGAGGCTGGAACCCCAGCAAGGCGAACAAGAGCGCCATCGGCCTGGCGTTCGCAGGTTTGGCTTTCCTGCCGCTGGCCATGGGCAATGCCACGGTGACCGCCACGTCGCTCGGTAGCGTGTGGTGGATCGTGCTTGCTTATTTCCTGATCGAGGTGGGCGAAGTGGCGCTGGCGCCGATCGGTCTGGCAGCGGTGGCGGAGCTGTCCGTGTCGCAGGTGGTGGGGCTGATGATGGGTGCCTGGTGGCTGGGGACGTCGCTGTCCGAGCAGGTGGCATCGATCTTTGGCAAGTGGGCGGCGCTGGATATTCCGTTGGATGGGAAGATCGATTTCGCGGTGGCTAGTGCGAAGTATGGGCAGCTTTTCGACAAGATGGTTTGGGTGGGGTTGGGGGCAGCGGTAGTGGCATTGGTGGTGGGGCCGGTGATTAGGCGATGGATGCATGGCGCCCGCTAGGGCCAATGAACCGATGGGGAAGGCATGACCAGTTCAAAAGCGATGTTCGCCGCGGCGCGCGGCGCGCTCGTCACCTTTGCTGTGTTCTTGTTCGCGTTTGGTGTCCGCTACTACTACGACATGACTGCCTTGGTGGAGTCCCCGATTCGCGGGGACGCTGTGCAGTACTGTGCATACGCATGGAACCTCGCCAACCATGGTGTATTTTCCATGAGTCGGATCGGCAGCGGCGTGCCCATCCCCGATGGCTTCCGGGATCCTGGCTTCCCCGTATTCCTGGCCCTTTTGATGAAGCTGGTGCCGGATCAGGATGCCTGGTACGGCGCTGTGCTGATTGCCCAGGCGGCGCTTGGCGCACTCACTGTCTGGCTGACCATGGTGGCGGGCAAGGGGTGGTTGCCGCGTCCGATCATCCTAACCACGGGCCTGCTCCTGGCAGTGTGGCCGCACGCGGTAGTTATGGCCGGATACCTGCTGAGTGAAACGCTTTTCTCCTTCCTTGCCCTGTTGGCCCTTGCCTGTCTGGCTAAGGCCACGCGAAGCGAGGGGCGCGCCCGGCACCTGTGGAGCCTAGTGGCGGGCCTCTCTTTTGCGGCCGCCGGATTGACCAATGCCGTATTTTCCCCGATCGGCCCGATTGTCGCCGTCGTCCTAGTGTGGAGGGATGCGACGCATCGGAAGGCCTGGCTGGGGATGCTCGTATTTGCATTGCTACCCATCCTCGCCTGGCAAGCAAGGGGTATGGCCATTCCGACATCCGAATCGGCTGGTCATCGAGCCCTGATGAATTTCGTCCAAGGATCATGGCCTGAGTACCACGATGCGTACGCGCCCGCGGTCGCGGGCGATCCCCAGGCACGAGCCACCATGAAACGGATCGACGATGAGTATCGCAACGTCGCGGCAGATCCTCACATAGGCGTGGCCGCGATTGCCCGACGATTCGCCGACTCACCTGGAGAATACCTTGCTTGGTACGCGGGCAAGCCCTGGCTGCTTTGGAGTTGGCGTGTACGGATGGGGCAGAACGATATCTATGTCTTTCCGACGCACGACTCCCCCTATGACACCCAACCAGTATGGCGAGCCATCATCGCGGTGTGCGTTGCCATGAACCCATTGCTATTCGTGCTGGCACTCTCTGGCATCGTGCTCGTGTTCGTCCGTTCGTTCCCGTCGCCGGCCCGGGTCGCCGCATTCGTCCTCCTCTTCTGCTCGGCTGTCTACACCGTGTTGCAAGCGGAGCCGCGCTACTCAGCGCCACTGCGCCCCTTCGAAATGCTCATGGCAGCGTGCGTCGTTGCCTCGGTCGTCGGGTGGATTCGCGCACGAAGGGAACATTCGGGGCACTTTTCGCCTACTCAGTCACAAAAATAACCCCTTGGTGATCGCGTAGGTACGATTCGTGCTGGACAAGGCCTAACCACGGGGATCCAGACAGGCCATGAATAGCGCGCGCGGCTTCACGCTTATTGAGTTGATGATCGTGGTGGCGATCATCGCGATCCTTGCTGCGATTGCGATACCAGCCTACCAGGACTACACCATCCGGGCGCAGGTTTCAGAGGGCATTACCCTCTCGACAGGCGCCAAGACCGCCGTATGGGATTTCGTCGCCGACAAGGGGCGCATGCCGCCATCGAACACCTCGGCCGGACTCGCCTTGCCCGCCTCGGTGAAGGGACAGTACGCAAGTTCGGTCACGGTAACTGGCGGGTTGATCAGCGTGGCCTTCACCACGCCCAAGGCGAACCCAGCCCTTAGTGGAGCCGCGTTGCTCCTGTCGCCGGTCACCCTCGCGGGAAGCATCCAATGGCGATGCAAGGCGACAGCGATGAAGAACAACTACCTTCCATCTACCTGTCGCTGAGTTTTTGGCTGACGCAACAGGTCACTATGTGACGTCCTGCGTCTAACAGCGAATGGATGAATTTGTGAGCTGGTTCAAGCCAGTAGTGGTTGCCCACCACGGGGTAAACCCCGACAATCGCTTCACCCCGCAGATACGGGGGAGACCGCCCGCCGCAGCACATGGCATGCAAGATGCTTAGTGACTCGGCGAGCTTCCTGGTCGTTTCCTACCAATGATGATGTGGAAGGGGGAGGTTTCGGAGGCGCCTTGGCGAATCCGGGGCTAGGGCTCAGGGGGCATCACACTTTTGGCTAGCTAACCACCGTTAGGAAGGAATACCCATGAAGACCGTACAGAAGGGTTTCACGCTCATCGAACTGATGATCGTGGTTGCCATCATTGCCATCCTGGCTGCCATCGCCATTCCGGCTTACCAGGACTACACCATCCGTTCGCAGGTCTCCGAAGGTCCGGTCCTTGCCGACGGTGCCAAGACTGCCGTGGCCGAGTTCTTCCAGAACAATGGTCGCTTTCCGCCCAACAACGCGTCGGCAGGTTTGGCCAACGCAGCAAGCATCAAGGGTCAGTACGTCACATCGATCACTGTCACCGCCAACACCGGCCTGATCACTGCAGCTTACGGCGGTCCCAAGGCAAGCCAGAAGATTCCGGCGGCTTCTACGTTGGTACTTTCGCCGGTTACCAACGCAGGTAGCATCCAGTGGGCCTGTAAGTCGTCTACGCTGAAGACCAATTACATCCCGTCGTCCTGTCGTTAATTCACAGTTCGCAAGCGGGTGGGAAGGAGCCGCCTTGTGCGGCTCTTTCTTTAAGCAGGGAAGCCTCACGGATGGCTGGACGCGCGCGTGGTACGTTTGATCACTCCGTCGAGGGTATAAACATGAACGAACTGCAGAAAGGTTTTACGCTAATTGAATTGATGATCGTCGTGGCGATCATTGCCATCCTGGCTGCCATCGCCATCCCGGCTTACCAGGACTACACCATCCGCTCGCAGGTCTCCGAAGGTCCAGTCCTTGCCGACGGCGCTAAGACTGCAGTGGCCGAGTTCTTCCAGAACAATGGTCGCTTCCCGCCCAACAACGCGTCGGCAGGTTTGGCTAACGCAGGAAGCATCAAGGGCCAGTACGTCACGTCGATCACTGTCACCGCCAACACCGGCCTGATCACCGCGGCTTATGGCGGCCCCAAGGCGAGCCAGAAGATTCCAGCGGCTTCTACGTTGGTACTTTCGCCGGTTACCAACGCAGGTAGCATCCAATGGCGCTGCAAGTCCTCAACGCTTAGGACTAACTACATCCCGTCTTCCTGCCGCTAGGCCGACGGACTCACTACCATCGGTTGGGCCCAAATCGGGCCCACTCCTTCCTGAGGCAATCGCATAGCATGCGCAGGGACCTCCGTTCACTTCTCCTGCCTGCCTGCCTGTTCCTGCTTGCCTTGGTCATTGCGTGGCTAGCCTATTTGCCGGGGCTGCACGGTGGCTTCCTATTCGACGATTTTGCCAACCTGCCGAGCTTGGGGGCAGCGGGACCAGTCGACAATTGGCCAAGCTTCTTGCGCTACATCACCTCTGGCACGGCAGACCCGACAGGACGGCCCCTCGCCCTACTGAGCTTCCTTGCCGATGCGCACGATTGGCCCGCGCAGCCCTATCCGTTCAAGCGCACCAACCTTCTCCTACACCTGGCCAATGCTGCTCTGCTCTTCATCCTGCTTTCGCGCCTCGGGCGCGAGGCCGTGAAAGGGCGAAACGGTGGCTCAGCACTTGAACGTCGATTAGACCTGGCCGCCGCGCTCGCCGCAGCCCTTTGGTTGTTGCACCCGTTGCTGGTGTCCACGACGCTTTACATCGTCCAGCGAGAAGCAATGCTCCCGGCAACCTGTGCCCTGGCGGGCATGATCTTCTGGTTGCGGGGAAGGAGTCTTATTCGTACCGGTGTCGTCCGACGAGGCATCGCCCTCGTGGCAGGCTCCATCGGCCTTTTCACCATGCTGGGTGTTTTGTCCAAGGCTAACGGAGCATTGCTTCCGCTCTTCGTGCTGGCCATCGAATACACGCTGCTGTCGCCACGTGCGAGCGCGTGGCCCGCCGGCCAATCGGCGTATCGCCGGATCATATTCCTGTTCGCGGGGCTGCCCACGGCTCTCGTGCTTGCATACCTTGCCTGGCTGGGATGGAAGGGACTCGCGCACGGCATCGATGACCTTCGTCCTTGGACGCTGGGCCAACGCCTGCTGACCGAACCCCGCATCCTTTTCGACTACCTCCGTTTGCTTTGGGTGCCGCGTCCGTTCACATCCGGTGTGTTCAACGAACAGTACAAGGTGTCTGCCTCGTTACTGGACCCGCAAACAACGTTCATGGCCGTCGCTGGCGTGCTCGCCATGCTTGCGGCGCTGCCGTGGCTGCGCAAGTATTGGCCTGCCATGGCGGTGGCCGTAGCCTTTTACTTTTCAGCGCACGTGCTCGAGGCGACGACAGTTCCCCTGGAACTCTATTACGAGCACAGGAATTACGTACCGGCCTTGTTCCTGTTCTGGCCACTGGCGCTGGCCATAGTCGGCGTGGACCTGCAATTGGCGCTTCCGCGAAAGACACGCCCACGCATCAATGATGTCGCCGCCGTCGCGGTATCAGTGCTCATGGTGGCGGGCCTTGCTGCCATGACATGGGCCAACTCATCGTTGTGGGGTGATACCAGCGGCCAGGCACTGGTGTGGGCGCGCATGAACCCTGGATCGCCACGCGCACAGACCAATGCGGCGGCCGCCGAGATGGCGTCCGGACATCCGGTCGCCGCGATGGCGCGACTTGGACCGATGCTGGCGCGAGATCCTACGCAGATCCAGGTGGCGCTTAACCTGGTCGGCGCGGAGTGCCAGGCGGGCGCCGTCCAACCGGCTGCACTCACGGCTGCAACCACGGCGATCAAAAGTACCCGGGACCCGGGAACGTTGCTCCTTGGCTGGGCCTCCCGCGCCATCGATTCCGCTCGGGAGGGCCGATGCCCAGGCCTGGACCTGGCTGCATTAGATTCCATCGTGAAGGCGGGCCTCGACAATCCGTTTTTCAAGGCCGGACGCAGGCAAGACATCGAACACATCCGCGGCAACATCGCCCTTGCGCGCGGCGACGCTACCGCTGCCTTAGCCTATTTCAATAGCGCACTGGACGAACAACCTCGCATCGAGACGGCCCTGCAGCAATCGGCGACGCTTGGGGACGCGGGGCATGCGCGCGAAGGCTTGGCGCATCTGGACCATTTCGACTCGTTGCGTTCCGGTACCAGCCTCCCGTCGGTGGGGATGGCACGGGTCCACGAATGGGTACTTGAAAGGCAAGACTACTGGGGGCGCGAAAGCCGGCGACTTCGAGCCAACCTGACGGCGGACGCTCGCACACCAGCCCCAGGCCAGCCGTCAGTGCAGCGTGACCGGTAACAGCGATAGCGGCCCGGTTTCCGAGGCCGTCCACAAGAACCACAGCCTCCCGACAAGAGTGCACCGCCGCAAGCGTCCCAGTTCGGCGAACCCTCGATCCATCTGACATACTCTTCCCGCCGCGGGCAAGGCCCAGGACAACGACGGTCACGATCAGTGAACCGATAGCAGGTAACGATGGGAGCCCCATTTGGAAGGTATGAAGGGACCACAATGCAACGCCGGACTGCCGCGGTTTCCCGGGGAAGGCTTAGTGCGTTCATGAGCCGGCATCAGAACCTACTTACTGGACTACTACTGTCGTTCGCCATCGTGCTCTGCAGTGCCATCTATTGGCCAGGCCTGAGCGGTGGCTTTGTCTTCGACGACTTTCCCAACATTGTCGACAACCAGGGTGTCCAGCCCGAACATGCCACCATTGCCTCGTTGGCGCGCGCGGCATTGTCGTCGCCATCGAGCGAACTTAAGCGCCCCCTGTCGTCACTGACGTTCGCCGCCAATTACCTCGCCGTGGGGCATGACCCTTACTGGTACAAGGTGACGAACCTCGCCTTGCACCTGGCCAACGGGATCCTGGTCTTCCTGCTGAGCTTGCAGGTACTGGCATGCACGTTGCCATTCGCATCTCTGCGCCGCAGGCACGTCGCCTCGCTGGCGGTGGCCGCGGCATGGATGCTCCTGCCCATCAACCTGACCGCCGTTCTCTACGTCGTGCAGCGAATGGAAAGCCTTGCCAACGTATTCGTCCTTGCGGGATTAATCGCGTATATCGCCAACCGCCGGCGCGGCAGGACGCCGTGGGCCATGACAACGCTTTGCGCGGCGACAGTCCTTGGCACGCTGGCCAAGGAAACCGCTGTGATGCTTCCACTGTACGCATTGGTCGCCGAATTCACGATATTGCGCTCGAATGAAAGTCCGATGCCACAGGGCACGAAGCGAGCCCTCGTGATCTTCTATCTGGCCGTCCTTGTATTGCCGGGTGCAATAGGGGCCGTGTGGCTGTTGCCCAAGGTCCTCGATCCTCAAACCTGGCTCAGCCGCGACTTTGGCTTACAGGAACGGCTGCTCAGCGAACTTCGCGTGGTTGCCTCGTACGTCCAATGGACCCTCGTCCCAACGCCCCACGCGCTCTCGTTCTACCACGATGACTTCAAGCCATCGATATCGTTGCTGACCCCATGGACGACGCTTGCTTCGGGTCTGTTCATTGGATCGTTGGCCGTGGCTGCGTGGGCTGCGCGTGCGAAGTACCCATTGCAGTCGTTTGGTATCGGGCTATTCCTCGCATCCAACCTGCTCACGGCCACGGTGCTCCCGCTGGAGCTGATATACGAACACCGGAATTATTTCCCCAGCGTCGGGTTGTTGTTCGCGGTCGCACCCTGGCTGTGCGCTCTTCCCCAACGGCAAGAGCACGATCCGGCGCTGCCTCTGGCCCGATACGCGCTGATGGCCGGACTCCTCGTGCTGTGGGGCGCCCAGACCGCGATCACAGCACAAGCCTGGGGCGAACCCTTGCGCCTGGCCGCCGAACTTGCGTGGCGAGCCACAGATTCGCCGCGCGCACAGTATGAACTGGGACGCACGTACGTCATCTATTCCAGGTACGACCCCGCATCACCGTACACACCGCTGGCCTACGCACCGCTGGAGCGCTCTGCCGCCATTCCAGGGTCAACGATCCTGGCTGAGCAGGCATTGATCTTCTTCAATTCCCGATTGCATCGACCCATCGAGGCGGCCTGGTGGGGAAGCATGCAACGGAAGATGCTCGCGCGGCCAGCGGGCGTCCAGGACGAGAGCTCCCTGGAGGCGCTGTCGCGATGCCTCATCGACCAGCGATGTGACTTGCCCGTCGATCGACTGAAAGCGACGTTCGACGCGGCCATGCACCAGCCGCATCCAAGCCCGAGGTTGATGGCGATCTATGGAGACTTCGCCTGGAATGCGCTCGATGATCGCCCGCTCGCGCTCAGCCTTCTTGGCCGCGCCGTCGACGGTGCTCCGGGCGAAGCTGCATACCTGATCACGCTGGCACGGATGCATCTGGCGTTGGGTCAATTTTACGAGGCCGGCAGCTTGGTGTCGCGCCTCGGAACGCTGAACCACGCCGGGAGCCTGGATACTGACATCGACAAGCTTCGCCAGCAGCTAGCCCATGCGTCCACGATCGATGATGGCGAATAGACAGGGGCAGCGCGTTGCTTGGCGCAAGGTTACCTCGGGGCGAACCGGGCGGAATACATTGTTCGGAAGCGCCTGGCAGGTATTGCGCCTTGCAATCCAGTTGGCCACTGTAACAATCCTGGCGCGGACATTAGGTCCTTACGCCTATGGAACGTTCGCGGGCTACACTGGTTTGGGAATCGTCCTTGCAGGCCTCACCAGCCTTGGAACGGGCACGCTCCTCATCCGAAACGTAGCGCGCGATGCATCCAGCTTCGGTCGCCACTGGTACGCGATGCTCAAGCTGTCGCTGGTTGTCACGATAATGCTCCTTGTCGCCTATGTCGTGATCGCGCCAAGGGCGCTTAATGCGCCTCTGCCAACAAGCGGTATCATATGCCTTGGCCTGGCCGAACTACTCTTCTACCCGCTCGTCTATTGCGCCTCCTTTGCATTTCAGGCATTCGAGCGTATCGGCTGGGCGACGGCCATAGCGACATCGACAGCGGGATTCCGCCTTCTCGGAGCACTGGCTTTTGCCGTCCAGCCATCGCACTGGGGTATCCAGGCGTATTGCTTTATCTACTTGTTTGCGTCGGCAATGGGGGGCGTCTTTGCGATTTGCGCGGCCGCGGTCGTTCTCAAGCCCCCTGCCGCGCGGCGTGGATGGATCTTCCACAGGCACGAGATCAAAACCGGACTTGTTTATTGCATGCCGGTCTTCACCGCCAATGGCATGGTCGAATTGGACAAGATCCTTGCCGTGCGTTTTTCCGGCCCCGCAAACTCCGCGGTCTATACCATTGCCTATCGAGCCATGTCGGCACTGGCGACACCAGTATCCATCCTCGCTATCGCCGTCCAGCCCAAGCTCTTCCGTGTCACGGGCCGCGAACATGCCGCGCAGCGCAGGCGCCTGGTGGCACTCATCCTCGCCTCGACGGTGGCGCTGGGCATCCTCGGTGGCTTCGCCATGGTACTGGGGGGATATGCGCTTCCATGGCTGCTTGGGCCAGCATTTGCCGAGCTGAAGTCAGCCATGGCGCTGCTCTCGCCGCTGCCCGTGCTGTATTGCCTCCGAATGATCATGGGAACCATCCTTACGACAGAGGGTGGCCAGCGCGCGCGCGCACTGCTGGAAGGGATCGCCTTGCTGGTGATGGTGTTGTTGGCAAGCCTTGCGATGCCAGGCCATGGCCTTGGCGGCATCGCGGTAACTATCATTGGCACAGAATTCCTTCTGCTTTGCGGCCTTAGCGTTGCCGTGGCCGCGCGATGGAAGCACTCGCGACCCAGTGGCCTACCCGCCTCCTATACTGAAGATACTGGACAACCATGAAACGCCTTCTCCTGGCCGCATGCCAATTCTTAGAGAGGAACTCGCGCTCCAACCTCTTGGCACGCGAGCGATTCGCCAAGGAGCTGCGCGAACAAGAGAGATACGCCGACCCACGATGCCTGACACGATACGAGCACCAGGCCTTTTCCCAGAACGGGGAGGACGGCGCCATCAGGGAGATTTTCCGGCGCATCGGCCAAGGTAACCGGACATTCGTGGAAATCGGCGTGGGAACGGGCATCGAGAACAACACGGCGCTCCTGTTGGCCGAGGGCTGGAAGGGCACGTGGATAGAGGGCTCTGCCAGGCACTGCAAGACGATTCGCCAAAAATTCGAACGTGAGCTGGCTTCCGGGCAGCTTACACTGGTGGAATCGTTCGTCACGCGCGGCAATGTCGACGAATTGATGACCCGATATGCGCCGGAGGCGCTCGACTTCTTTTCGCTGGACATTGACATGAACACGCTGCATGTCTGGGCGGCGATGAACGAGCTCAAGCCACGGGTCTGTGTCATCGAGTACAACGCCACGTTCCCGAGCGACATGCGATGGAACGTTGAATACAATGAGCGCACTTGGTGGTCCGGCTCCAGCTACTTCGGCGCCAGCCTTCAGAGCATCGCCGATATCGCCCTGGAGAAAGGCTATTTGCTGGTTGGGTGCGACCTCACGGGCACCAACGCCTATTTCGTGAGGACCGATGCGTGTGGCGAGCATTTCCTCGACCCCGGCTCCACCAACACGCACTACGAACCTTCACGCACCTATCTGATCGGGATGAAGCCAGGGCACCCCCGGGAGTTCCACCGTGGCTAGCGCTCAACTCGCTTTTCGACTTTCATCACGAAGCGTATCGATGCCATGGGTACGAACTTGCTCAGCAAGTGATCCGTCAGAAGCGGTACCTTCGACAGCAGGCGATAAAAGAGGGGGAAGAGGTAGGGCGTGTATTGGCGCTCCACCATGGTGAACTTTAGCTTCGAGTATTCTCCGTAAAGCGTCGAGTCGTCGGTGAACATGTCGAATGTCCTCCACGCGAACCCGCGGCGGTGAGTAATGTCCTCGGCAACAGAGGCGCTCCTGAAGTGAGGCACGCGGATAGTAAGGATGCAGCCGTTTCGTCCTATGCGGTGCAATTCCTGCATGACCGCGACAGGGTCATCCAGGTGCTCAATGATGTTCATGCACCTGATTTCATCGAATGTGTCGCCCTCGAAGGGATACGGCAAGACGTTCAGGTCGTGCCTCACATCGACCCGCGCAGCATAAAGGTCGATGTTCGTCTCGCCCTCAACGTAGGAATTCCCACTACCGAGATTCAGGGTCTTGTTCATCGCGCCGCCCTCGCCATGGCAACCTCATACGCGTGGATATAGGCACTGGCACCCTGGGCCTCGTTGAACACGGACACCGCCCGTACCCTGCCAGCTTTCCCCATCGCTCGCGCGGTCCCGGGATCTTGCGCGAGCCGGCGGGCGCGCTGCGCAAGCGCGGCAACGTCATCGACCGGAACCAGGAAGCCTGTCTCCCCCTCAACGATGAGTTCATCAACAGCACCGCAAGCAAACGCAATTACCGGCTTTCCGCAGGCCATGCCCTCAAGCACGGAATACCCGAACCCTTCGTACCTGGACGTGGAGAGCACGGCATCGCAACGTGCATAGGCGCGCTTGAGCGAGGCATCGTCCAGCCGTCCTAGAATGGTCACGTTGCCTTCCTCGGCCTTGCCCGGATTGGTCCGCAAGCCGGACGTACACTGGATCTCGAACGCGTCGCCCAAGGCCCTAGCCAGTTCGGGGATGACATCCGCCCCTTTCCGTCGTGATGAATTCCCCACAAACAGCAGGATAAATGGACGATTAGGCTCCAACCCGGTGCCTTCCAACGGGACGAATTCGTCGTAGTCCACCCAAAGGGGAATGACCTCATCCACCTCAACTCCCGCTTCCAGGCGAAGCACGTCGGCGGTAAACCGGCTATCAGCCGTGATCAGGTCCGCGGCCTTGTACGAGGCCCTGAGGAACCTGCCGATGAGAACCCGATGATAGATGGACTGTGCAAGCGACTTGAACGGGCGATATCCCGGATCGAGGACGTAGTGATGATCGGTCACGACTAGCGGCAAGTTCCACCGCGCGAACGCAAAGGCGCATCCTGCATTGGCGTGGATGACGTTGACTCCCGGTGGCGGCGTCTTCAAGGACAAGAGCCAGGGTGCCAGCTCGAAGCGGTGGTCGAACCATTCCAGCGAGACATCCACTCCTGCCCTTCTCAACCCGTCGGCCAGCCGCTGGACGTAGACGTCGCCGCCGCTTCCCGCACGGACCGACGGAAGCCACACGTGTGGCCTAACCGACACGCGCCGAGGCACTCATGGATTGAAGCCGGTCCACGATGATGGCACTTGGCGACGAATCGGGCAGCGCACGTGGCTCGGGCGGATCGGAAATCGCCTTGCCGACGAAGGGCAGTATCAGCGACTCTTCCAGGTCGGCAAGCAACACATTGTCACCCAAGCCATCGGGACGCTCGGTGAATCGACGGAGAACCGCGCAGGGAATGTTCAACAGAGCGCACTCTTCCTGGTTTGAACCGCCATCGGTTGCAACCACCGTGGCTCCAGCCAACAACCGATGGAACGAGAAGAAATCCATGCGGCTTACAAGTTGCACGCCTTCCGCCGAAGCCATGGCGTCGTAGTGGCCGGTAACCTGCAAACGACGCAAAGTCACCGGATGAAGGACAAACTTCAGCGGCAGGACATGCGCAACCTGGCGAGCAAGGTCAAGCGCCCGCACAAAACGCTTCTTGTCGAAAATGTTCTCGTGGCGGTGCAGTGAAAAAATGCCGTATCGTGGAAATGACGCGGCGGTGCTATTTCCACTGGACGCAATTCGAAGCGCGTCAAGCATCGTGTTGCCCGACGTCGTGAAGATTTCACCCTTCACCTTCGCACGCCGAAGGTTGCCCGCGGCCACTTCGTCTGGACAGCAATGGACACTGGCTTGTTTCGACACCATGACCCGGATAATTTCTTCCGGAAAAGGGTGCAAGTAGTTGAAACTTCGCAATCCGGCTTCGACATGCACCAGCGGTATCCCAAAGCGCCGTGCCACCCGCGCCCCCAACAAGGTGCTCGCCGTATCGCCATGGACGACCATCGCCGCGGCCTGGCGCCAGATATCTGCGAAAGCCGGCGACGTCGCATTCTTCCACGCTTCCCGCAACCATTTTATGAATGACTGCCTGTCGGTCGCCTCGCCGGCACCGTATAGCTTGCGGTCAGGGCCAGGCAATCCAAAGTTCGCCTGTAGATCTGCAAACGTTTCCGAATGTTGCCCAGTGTAAATGATCGAACAAGGCAGTCCACGGCGCATGCATTCAAGCACGACAGGCGCCATCTTGATGTACTGCGCCTTGGTGCCAATCAGGTGAATAATCATGCTCGAAACTAGCCGTCTCGCCGATAGGTAAGCGCAGTGATCTGCTCTGAAATCAGCCCGATCAGGAATACGATCACGGCGGCACTCCACATCAGCGTGCTCATGTTGGTGAGCCTGCCTTCGTGGATGAACGTCCACGCATAGTTGGCGCAACCCAGTAGGAAGAACACGAAGCTGGCCGGCACGAACAGCTTTAGCGGCGAGTAGAGCGTTGCGATCTTGAAGATGATCAGCAGGAACCGCAGGCCGTCGCGGATGGGCTTGATGTGGCTCTTCCCCACGCGCTTATGCGCCTTGATGGGCTCGTAGGCCACGCCATAGGCACTGCGGAAGAACGCCATGGTGCTAGTTGTCGGGTACGAGAAACCGTTGGGAAGTAGGTGAATGAACTCCCGAAACTTGCCGGCGCGGACCACGCGGTAGCCTGAAGTAAGGTCCATCACTACATGGCCGGTGATACGCGTGGCCAACCAGTTGTAGAACGTATTAGCGGCTCCGCGGCCGACGCCAGCCTGGCTGTCCCAGTCGCGCGCACCCACGACCATGTCGAATCCGGTGTCAAGGCGCGCCAACAAGCGACCAATATCGGCCGGATCGTGCTGCCCGTCGCCATCCATGAACACCAGGATCTCTCCTTTCGCCGCCCGCGCACCACGCTTGATGGCCGCGCCATTACCCATGGAATAAGGCGAACTCAGGCAGGTAACGCTTGCTGCCGCGCATACAGCCCGGGTGTCGTCGGTGGACCCATCGTCCACCACGATGATTTCAGCTTCCGGCTGCGCCGCCCGAAGCTTGGGCAACACGTCCACCAGGGCCGCAGCCTCATTCTTGGCTGGCAGGATGATGCTAAGGCGACTCAAGGCGTGCTCCCCTCTGTGAAACCGAATCATAACGCGCCGCTCGGGGCCAATTCACGCCCTCGGTACGCGACTTGCATCCCATCTACATGGCCGGAAAGCGTCAATAATCCGGCAGAGGGCGGGATGGCCTGCCTAGGGACGTGGCCCAAAGTCATGTTCTGCTGTAGATTCTTAACGTAACTGGGGGCAGGACAGGGATTTTATGGCGTCGCAAATGCAACAGCAGTCGAACCTTGTCGGGCTCACCGGCATGGCACGTCGGCTTGTTTCCGAGGGCGTGGTGCCCGAGGCCGATGTCCGGCAGGCCGTGATGGAGTCGGCCCAGCAAAAGGTTGCGCTCTCGTCCTGGCTGATCGATCGCAACCTCGTCGACAGCCTGAAACTTACCCAGGTCGCTTCGGCCGAGTTCGGCATGCCCTTGATGGATGTGTCGGCGGTGGCCCCGGCCAACCTGCCACTGGGACTGGTCACCGAAGCCCTGATCACCAAGCACCAGGCCCTGCCCCTGTTCAAGCGCGGCAAGCGCCTGTTCGTAGGCATCGCCGATCCGATGCAGTCCCACGCCCTGGATGAAATCAAGTTCCACTCGAACCATATGGTGGAGCCGGTACTGGTGGAACGCGGCCAGCTACGCCGGGTGATCGAAAGTGCCCTGAATACCCTGAACGCCACCGTCCCCGCCTTCGACGATGCGGGCCTGGACGAACTCGCCCTGGAAGGTGGCGAGGGCGACGAGGAAATGACCGGCGTCGACGCCACAGGTACGGACGACGGTCCGGTGGTGAAATTCGTCAACAAGATCCTGGTGGATGCCATCAAGCGTGGCGCCTCGGATATCCATTTCGAGCCCTACGAAGCCAATTACCGCGTGCGCCTTCGCATGGATGGCATCCTGCGCCCGGTGGCCGCTCCCCCGGTGAAGCTGGGCAACCGCATCGCCTCGCGCTTGAAGGTGATGAGCGGGCTGGACATCGCCGAGCGCCGCGTGCCGCAGGACGGCCGCATCAAGCTGAACCTGTCCAAGACCCGCGCCATCGATTTTCGCGTCAGCACCCTGCCCACCCTGTTCGGTGAAAAGATCGTGCTGCGCGTGCTGGATGGGTCTTCCGCCAAGCTCGGCATCGACAAGCTGGGCTACGAGGAAGACCAGAAGAAGCTGTACCTCGAGGCCATCGAAAAACCATACGGTATGGTGCTGGTCACTGGCCCCACCGGCTCCGGTAAAACGGTATCGCTGTACACCGCGCTTAACATCCTCAATATCGACGGCCGCAACATCTCCACTGCGGAGGACCCGGTCGAAATCCGCGTCGAGGGCATCAACCAGGTACAACAGAACGTCAAGCGCGGCATGACCTTCGCCGCGGCCTTGCGCTCGTTCCTCCGCCAGGATCCGGACGTGATCATGGTCGGCGAAATCCGCGACCTGGAAACGGCCGAGATCGCCATCAAGGCGGCGCAGACGGGCCACATGGTGCTTTCCACCCTTCACACCAACGACGCCCCGCAGACCATCGCCCGATTGATGAACATGGGCATCGCGCCCTACAACATCACCTCGTCGGTCACCCTGATCATCGCCCAGCGCCTGGCGCGGCGCCTGCATGATTGCAAGAAGCCCCAGGCCCTACCGCCAAAGACACTGCTGGACGCCGGTTTCACCCAGGCGGATATCGACGCCGGTTTGGAAATCTACGAACCCGTGGGCTGCGACCACTGCAACGATGGCTACAAGGGCCGTGTGGGTATCTACCAGGTGATGCCGATGACCGAGGAGATCCAGGCCATCGTGCTCAATGGGGGCAACGCCATGCAGATCGCTGAAGTGGCCAAACGCATCGGCATCAACGACCTGCGCGCCTCGGCCCTGAAGAAGGTCAAGGACGGCATGACCAGCCTGGCCGAGATCGACCGCGTGACTAAAGATTGACGACCGCCAGCCGACCTAAAAACTGTGCGCTGGCTTACACTTGGCGCCGTAAACTTACGTACAATGGCCCGGCTTGCCCTCCCACGGGGGGAAGGGGTTGAAACAATGCTGTTTCCAGGGGGAGTTGGGCCATGGCTACTGTAACTGCCATCAATAAGAATGCGCGGGCCATCGGCAGCGCGCGTGCCAGCGTCGGCGCCCTGGTGATGTACGACTGGACAGCCCTGGACAAGCGCGGCAAGCGCATGAAGGGCGAGATGCAGGCGAAGAACGCGGCGCTGGTGAAGGCCGAGCTCCGCCGCCAGGGCATGAATCCGCAGACGGTACGCGAGAAGTCCAAGCCCCTCTTCGGCGCCGCCGGCAAGACCGTCAAGCCCCGCGAAGTCGCCATCTTCAGCCGCCAGATCGCCACCATGATGGCCGCTGGCATCCCGATGGTGCAGTCGTTCGACATTATCGCCAACGGCCAGAAGAACCCCAGGATGAAAAACATCCTGATGGACGTCAAGCAGGGCATCGAAGGCGGCTCATCGCTGAACGAGGCACTTGCACTGCACCCCGTGCAATTTGATGAGCTCTACCGAAACCTGGTGCAGGCGGGCGAATCCGCTGGTGTGCTCGACTCGGTGCTCGACACGGTTGCCACCTATAAGGAACGAACCGAGAGCATCAAGGCCAAGATTAAGAAAGCACTGTTTTATCCAATTATGATTCTTTGCGTCGCCTTGATCGTTTCCATGATCTTGCTGCTTTTCGTCGTACCTGTGTTCGAGGACACATTTAAGAATGCTGGCGCGGAGCTCCCGGCGCCCACGCAAATGGTCGTTTCCGCTTCGCGCTTCATGCAGAGCTACTGGTGGGTCGTCGTCGGCGTGATCGTCGGTGGCGTTTTTGCACTGATCACGGCAAAGAAGCGTTCAGTGAAGTTCGCTCACTTCCTTGACCGCATGTCGCTCAAGCTGCCCGTCATCGGTAACATCTTGCGCAATTCGGCCATCGCCCGTTTCGCCCGTACCCTCGGTGTCACCTTCCGCGCCGGCGTGCCTCTGGTCGAGGCCCTGGACGCCGTTTCCGGCGCTACGGGTAGCGTGGTTTACGGCGACGCCGTGAAACTAATGCGTGACGACATCGCCGTCGGCCACCAGCTCCAAATGGCAATGAATCAAACAGGCCTCTTCCCCTCCATGGTCGTCCAAATGACCGCCATCGGCGAAGAATCAGGCGCCCTCGACAACATGCTCTTCAAGGTAGCCGAGTTCTACGAAGAAGAAGTAAGCAACGCGGTGGACACCCTGGCCAGCCTGCTCGAGCCCATGATCATGGTGATCCTGGGCGTGCTGGTCGGCGGCATGGTGATTTCGCTCTACCTGCCCATCTTCAAGCTGGCCGGCACCGTCTGATCGCCATGCACGGGCCAGCCGGTTCCCGGTTGGCCCGTGCTGCGGTTACCCTTCCCGTTTCCGCCCACGGCTGCCCCGCGTGACCGAACTCCCGCTCGCCCTCTGGATCGCCATTGCCGGCGTACTCGGCCTCCTGGTCGGCAGCTTCCTCAACGTGGTGATCCTGCGCATTCCCGAGCGCATGGCCGCGTCATGGCGCATGGAGGCCCGGGAGATCCTGGAGCTTCCCGCCGTCGACGAGCCCGCACCCCCTGGCATCGTGCGCGAGCCGTCGCACTGCCCGCACTGCAAGCATCCGCTGGCCTGGTACGACAACATCCCGCTGCTGGGCTGGCTGGCCCTGCGCGGGCACTGCCGCTATTGCAGGGTACCCATTTCCATCCAATACCCGCTGGTGGAAGCCATCACCGGCATCACCTCGGCGGTAGTGGTGTGGCATTTCGGTCCCACCATGGCAGCCGTGTCGGCGCTGGTGCTCACCTGGTTCCTGGTGGCGATGTCGGGCATCGATGCCCGCACGCAGCTCCTGCCCGACCAGATGAACTATCCGCTGCTCTGGCTGGGCCTGGCCCTCACCCTGGTTCCTACGTGGCAGCCGGTGGCCGTGTCGCCCGCCGGCGCCATCGTCGGCGCTCTGATCGGGTACCTGAGCCTGTGGTCCATCTACTGGCTGTTCAAGCTCACCACCGGCAAGGAGGGCATGGGCCACGGCGACTTCAAGCTGCTGGCCGCCCTGGGCGCGTGGATGGGACCGGTAGCCCTGCTACCCATCGTGCTGCTGTCCTCGGTGGTGGGGGCCATCATCGGGGGCGGTTTGATCCTGCTGGCCCGCCGCGGCCGTGAGGTGCCCATGCCGTTTGGTCCCTACATCGCCATCGCCGGCTGGGTATGGCTGGTGGCCGGGGATAAACTCCTTGCCGGTTACATGAGTTTCGCCGGGCTGCACTAGCCATGCTGGAAGGCCATTACGTGGTGGGATTGACCGGCGGCGTGGCCGCTGGCAAGAGCACCGTGGAGCGAGGCTTCACGGCGTTGGGCATCGGCGTGCACGACGCCGATCGTGCGGCGCGTACGGTGGTGGAGCCCGGTACGGCGGGGCTCGCCGAGATCGCCTCCGCGTTTGGCGCCGATGTTCTCGACTCCAGCGGCGCGCTTGACCGCGCCGCCATGCGCCGACGCATCTTCGAAGACCCTTCGGCCCGAAAGCGCCTGGAAGCCATCGTGCATCCCCGGGTACGCCAGTGGACGATGAGCCATGTGCGCGCCGACACCGGCCCCTACTGCATCGTGGCCGTGCCCCTGCTGGTGGAGAACCTGCAGCACTACGCCTGGCTCGACCGCATCCTGGTGGTGGACGCCTCGGTGGATACCCAGCTGGCGCGGCTCACCCTGCGTGATGGCATCGACGACGCCCTGGCCCGACGCATGGTGGCCAACCAATCCACGCGTGAAGAACGGCTGTCCATCGCCACCGACGTTATTCACAACGATGGCCCGGAAGACGCCCTGGACGGTGCCGTGAAGAACCTTCACGAACGGTATCTCTCCCTCGCCAGCCACCACGGCTGAACCGAAGCAGCACCCGGCAAAGCCGTAGGATTACACCATTCGGCAGACTGCCCGGTTGATCCGGTCGGGAGTAGATTCAGGCCATATCCCAGCGGATGCGCACCATGCGTCGATTGCTTTTGGTCCTCGCCACCTGCCTGATCACTGCCACCGCCGCTCACTCCGAAGGCATCGTGCTACAGGCCTCGGCGATCCACTGGTCGGTGATAGTGCGCGACGAGGGGAGTACCATGCCCGTCCTGCTGAAATGGGGCAGCGGCTCATACAACGCGCGTGGCACCGTGCGACGAGGCGATGACGGCCTTAGCCTGCACGGCACGCTGAAGATCAGCGGCCGCGAGAAACCGATCGACATCCGCGTAGTGCGCCATGGCTGCTTCGTCACCGGTCAATCCCACCAGTGGGACGTCTACATCACGGTAGAGGGCGAGACGACCTTCGAGCCGGGCTGCGGCGACTATCGCGAGACCAAGGCTTAAACCTTTGGGGGTCAGAGTAATTACTCTGACCCCGCCCCCCGCACGAGACCAAGGCTTAACCCTGATTGCCAAATCCGGCCCTGCTCTCGAACACCGCCAGGATATAACCGTCGATGACCTGGGCCTCGGGGTCGCCGAATTCCCTGCGCGCGATTTGCCGGCCGAGATAGTCCACCAGTTCCTTGCGCGCCTGGGCGTCGTGGGCGGCGAGTTCCCTTGCACTTTCGTAGCGCCCGGTGACCACGGCAAGGCTGTCGATCTGAACCGGAAGCGGATGCGATTGTTCCCTTTGCCTGCGCTCGAGCGCGATGGGTGTCATGTCGGGGACGTCCGCGCGGCCGCTTTGACTGACACGACGATGGCGCGAGAGATAGACCAGACACACGGCCACGGCGAGCATCGCCACGACAACGCCGCCGTCGAGGATCCTTGCATCGGCGTCGCGGAATCCCTGCCATGCCACGAATGCCGCGAATCCACCAAAGACCAATGCGCCGACCAGGCACACACTCACCCAGATAAATGTCCACGCCATCTCGTGCGCGCGGTGCTCTCGCACGCGGTCGACAGACAGCATCAACGTCAGGGCCAACGCGACGCCGAAAACTGGAGCGACGATCTCAAAAGCCATGCGAATGGATGGCGACATGGGACTAGGTCCGACACGACCCGAGGCCAGCCCATGGTAGCTTCAAGGCACCTGGATGCAACTGCATACAGACGCTCGCTCCTACCGAGGTGGCATCGTACGTTGCCCGTGATACTGACAAGTGCTCGCCGTTGGTGCGCGGCCCCCACGGGGCAAGGTCGAGATAGTAATGCGTGTACTTGCCGCGCGTGATCGAATGGTTGATCACCGCGGTGGCGTATCGCGTGGACGGTGCTGTATCCAGCATGACATCGGCGACGAGAGCCGCCGAAAATCCGTAGCCGCAACCAAGGACCAACGCGCAGGCCAACCGCAAGCCGGCACTGCCGTTTTCCTGCCGACTTACAACCATGGTTACGGTTGCCAGAAACACGGCCGGGATGATCGCCCACGGCCAGACGTCGACTTTCTCGAGCACATCCAGGTCGAGGCAAATGATGAACAAAGCCACCGCGGGGAACAGCAGCGCGGTGGCGACCGTCGGGCGTGGATCGTCCTTGCCCAGACCAAGCCGAAGCAGCTTGGGATTCATCGCCACCACAGCAAGCGCTATCCAGGGAAATGCGACGAGGAGCGCTACGCACCACCCCTCATACTCGTTGGTGAAGCGCGACACGAAATAGATCACCACCGCGCCGATCTGCAATCCCGTGGCTAGCGCGCGGCTGCGCGCTAGCGCCCGCACGCGGCTTTCCGCATCGACACCCAGGCTGGTGTCGGCCTTGATCTTCTCAAGGAATGCGGCCTGGGCTATTTCCGCAGCGTCGGGGATCTCTTCAAGCCAAGTCCCGATCCGGGCCTGCTGAAACAACTCCAGAGGCATCGACAACGGCCGGCCTTCGCGCATATCCAGCCGGACGTATTTCTGGCCGATGTTGCGGCGACCGGTGATGTCTTGGCGCCGCATGATGCGCTCGCCGAATGCCGATGAAAACCGAAAGTCGCGCTCGCCCACCACCAGCTTCATCGTCAGTATGCGCACCATCAGCGCCGCCATGCCCAACAGCATCGCAACTGGAAGGAAAAGCAGCCACGTCTGGCTGTTCATGGTTACCTTCGCCACCACCAAGGCAGCGATGACCGTGACGACGGCGATAAATCCGGAAAGTACCCGTGAAGCGGTGCGGGTGCGAAATGTTGCTGGATAGCTTGCACGCGCGCCGATGCCGGCACCTGTGGCGTCCCTGGAATAATTCATTGGTCGATCCCCCTTGTGCGAGGGATTATGCCGGTCGGAAGGCGCGGGGTGCAGGGGGTAAATTTGAAATCAGGGGTGCGGGGTCAGAGTAATTACTCTGACCCCGTTGGCGCGCGCTGCCACTACATCCGCACGGGCCCCGCCTGGTGGCACTTGGCCAGCTCCTGCCGCGCATTGGCGGCACCAGCTTCATCCTGCGCTTGCAAACGCATCTCCACCACCGTCTGCCAGTTGCGGGCGCAGAGGCTGCCGAGCTTGGGGCCGATCTCGTACGAGTGACGGGCGAGTTTCTCCGCGTCCTTGTAGTCGCGCTGGCGGACATAGATCTCGGCACGATCCTGCAGCAGGTCGGGAGCGTCGCCGGCAATTTTCAGGGCTGAATCGAGCTTGGCGCCGGCGGCGTCGTACTGCTGGGCCCGCTCGTCGGCCGAGGCGCCATCCTGCAGGCCGGTCACGCCAGGATCGCGCAGCGGGGCCACTTCGATGGCCGATTTGTCGCGGTCACCGGCGGCGCGGATCTGCGCCACGATGTCGTAGGTCGGGGGCGGCGCCTTGGTCGACTGGTTGGAGGGGGGGCTGGGCTGGGTGCAGGCAGCGAGCGCAAGTACGGCGATCGTGGCCCCAACGTGGGGCAAACGTACGGCAAAAGCTCGAAACATGGTCAATCCGTAATGGGGGCAGTAGTGGAGGATGCAGGCGCGTTGCCGTCGCCGCTGCCAAACATACCTCTGAACTGCTGCCAGAAGCATCCCTCTTGCTGTTCAGGCTGGTAGCCGGCGGCGAACGGGAGCTGGCGGGCCCCCTGGCAACTGGGGTCGGTACGCTTGCCGGTGGCGGGGTCGATCCAGCCCAGTTCCAGGCCTTGGGCCAGGTTGGTCGACAGCGGGCGGGTGGGCAGTTTGCGGAAGAGCTCGCCCCACACCTTCAGGCTGCCGGTGGCGCCGTACAGGCCTGTCGGCTTGTTGTCGTCGCGGCCCATCCACACCACGGCCAGGTGCTCGCCGGTGAAGCCGGCGAACCAGCTGTCGCGCTGGCTGTCGGAGGTGCCTGTCTTGCCGGCAGCGTGAAGCCAGCTCAGCCCCGAGTCGCCGATGGCGCGCGCGGTGCCGCGGGTGACCACCTGCTGCATGGCCCAGGTCACCAGGCGCGCGGCCGACTGGTATTCACCGTTGCCGGGCTTCACCTCGTAGCGCTTGATCGTCTTGCCCTGGGCATCCAGCACGCCGCGCACCGCGATCAGCGGTAGCGCGTGGCCGTCGGCGGCAATGTACTGGTAGAGCTGGGCCACCTGGAAAGGCGAGAGGTCCACCGCGCCCAGCAGCAGCGACGGACTGGGATTGACGTTCTCCAACCCGAACGATTCCAGGAACGCCTTGATGCGCGGCACGCCCACTTCCAGGCCCAGGTGCACCGTGGCCAGGTTCCACGAGTTGGCCAGCGCATCAATCATCGGCACCTGGCCGTGGATTTCCCGGTCGTCGTTCTTCGGCGTCCACGGCGTGCCATCGGGCTGGCGCATGTTCACCGGCGTGTCATCCAGCGTGCTGCCCAGCGACCAGCGTTGCGGGTCGGCCAGCGCCACCAGGTACACGAAGGGCTTCACCAGCGAGCCGATCGGCCGGCGTGCATCGAGCGCGCGGTTGAAGCCCTGATCACCCGGGTCGCGGCTACCGACCACGGCCAGCACACTGCCGGTGGCCACGTCCGTCACCACCGCGGCACCTTGCGCCGCGGCGCCGCGCTTGCCCAGGCTGTTCAACGTGGAGAGTAGCGATTGCTCGGTATAAAGCTGGGCGGCGGGATCGAGAGTGGTGAAGATCGACAGACTGCCGTTGCGCAGGGCGTCCTCGTCGAAGTCGGCGGTGATTTGCGTGCGCACCAGCTGCATGAATGCGGGGAAGCGGTTGTGCGGCAACTGTGCGTTGCTGGCCAGCCCCAAGGGCGCGGATTGCGCGGCAAGGAAAGCAGCATCATTGAGCAGGCCGGTATCGCGGAACTGCTGCAGCACCAGGTTGCGGCGGGCGATGGCGCGATCGGGGAACCGGCGCGGATCGTAGTAGCTGGGTCCCTTCACCAGGCCCACTAAAAGAGCGACCTCCTGCGGGCGGAGGTCTTCCATGCGTCGGCCGAAATAGAACTCCGCACCCGCGGCAAAGCCATGCACCGCCTGGTCGCCCTGCTGGCCCAGGAACACTTCGTTGATGTAAGCCTCGAGGATGCGGCTCTTGTCGTAGTGCATTTCGATCAGCACCGACAGGATCGCTTCGTTGAGCTTGCGCATCATGTTCTGGCTGCGATCCAGGAACAGGTTGCGCACCAGCTGCTGGGTAAGCGTGGAACCGCCCTGCACCGTGTGACCGGCCCGCAGGTTGGCGAACGAGGCGCGCAGGATGGCGGAGAAATCCAGGCCGAAGTGATGCTTGAAGTCGCGGTCTTCCACCGCCTGCAAGCCGCCGATCAAGAGCGGCGGCACATCGCCCAGGCGCACGATGCGGCGCTCCTCGGCCTGCGCGCCGTACAGGGTGGCGATACGCGCCGGATCCAGATGGGTGCCGTCCAGCGGCTTGCCGGTGGCCATGTCGGTGATCGAATCCACCTGGCCTTGCGACAGCACCAGGCGGATGCGGTGGGCGATCTCGCCGCCGTCCGGGCCCGCGTAGCCACGCGAGGCGATGACATAGGTCGAACCGTTGCGGGCGAATGTGCCCGGCACCTGGCCCTTGCTGTCGTTCGAATACCCGGCGAAGGTAAGCTCCAGCTCTAGCGCCGCCGGTTTCATCGCGGTGTCCTGGGCCAGCGGAAGCGGCCGCGCGTACACGCGCGTGGGCACGGCGAACACCAGGTCGTTGAATTGCTCCTGCACGCGGGAATTGAGTACTAGCGTGTAGGGCAGCAGGAAGCCGAACAGCAGGCCCAGCACGATGTAGACAGGAATGCGGATCCAGGGCCAGATCGCGCGGAACAGGGCGCCAAGTCGGGAAAAGAAAGCCAAGGGAGGATGTTCCTCTTTCAATGCACCAGCCGATGATAGGCATGGCATGCCAGCAGGGATCTGAACGAAGGGTATTTCACCCGGGCGGACACGCCGTGCTGCGTCCATGGATGCCATCGGCCAGGCCCTTGAGCATGGCGCGCATGTTGCGCCAGCGCGGCCCCACCAACAGCGCGAAAATCAGGAATTTAACGGGTAATCGCAGCAGGTCCTGCGCCACCCACGTGCGCGGCACGTGCGGCATCCGGTACAACAGCACGCGGTTGCGCATGATGTAGTACAGCCTTGTGGGCCCGTGCACCACCACATCGCCCAGGCCCATCACGCTGCGGCGCCCGTCGCCCAGGCGATGGCCCATGCGCGCGCCGGGTACCCCGAGCAAGGCATAGCCCGCGGCACGCGCACGGCAGGACCACTCCAGGTCGACGTTGTCGATGAACAGCGTGGTATCCATTTCGCCCACGGCGTCGAGCACGGCCAGCGGTATCAACGAACCGGAACTGATCAGGAAGTCGCAAGGCACGGGCGCGCCATGCTCCGCGGTGATCTTCTGGTTCAGCGGAAATCCAAACCGCACGAAGGGCGCGACATGGTTTTCACGGACATCCTGGAACACCGGACCCACCGCCGCGATGGACGTGCCGGAAGTCGGTCCATCAAGCACGTCGCTCAGCGACTGGACCATGCCGGGTTTGGGTTCGCTGTCCTGGTCGAGCAGCAGCACCGTGTCGAAGCCACCCGCGCGTGCAAACGCGATGCCTGTATTGAAGCCGGCGGCAAGTCCCGCGTTCACGGGTTGCACAAGCAGCGTGACGCCGTCATGCGCCGCCCATCGCGTGCCGCCGTTATCCACCACCACCAGGTGCGCCACCTGCGGGACTACCGCATTGACCAGGTGTTGCAGCATGTCGGCGTCAGGGTGCCAGGTAACGACGATGGCGCAGATCCGACGACCGCTCACGAAGGCATCCAGCAGGCACCGTCGGCCAGGAACGGCCGCGGTCGGATGCCCAGCAGGCGCTGCAATGGTTCGTTGTCGGCGATCAGGTCGACATCCAGCCGTGAGATCGGACCGCGTGCACGCGGGATGGTGGCAGCAGCAAGCCCCAGCAACCATCGCGGCACGGGCAGCGGCAAAGTGGCCACGGCAAGGCTGCGGCGCACGCGTGCGAACATCTCGCCACTGGACAACCGCTCGCCGCCACCGATCGGGATCACCTGACCCGCGGCCGTCGGCGTATCCAGGGCCGCGACGGTGGCGCAGGCGATGTCGTCGGCATGCACTGGCTGACGCAGGCCGCGTCCCGACGGCAAAGGAAACATGTGTGCACGCATGGCACCACGCGCGATGGGCGACAGGCTTCTGTCGATGCCGGCGCCATAGACCAGCGTGGGCCGAAGCACCGTCCAGGCGATGCCACGCGCTTCGCTCGCCGCCGCCAGCGCCGCCTCGCCATCGCGCAGGCTGCGGGCCACCTCGCGCTCGGCGGCATCCAGCGACTCGCGTTTGCTTTCCGCGCTCATCGAACTGGTGCAGACCACGCGGGTGACGCCGGGTGCGGCGCCGCTGGCAAGCCACGGCGCCAACGCGACGATGGGGCCGTAGCACACCACGGCATCCACATGGACATTATCTGGCATACGGTCGGGCAAGGCGCCGTGCTGCCACATCACACCGTCGGCGTCGGCGTGTTGCGCGCGACTCACGGCCACGACCTCATCGCCACGCGCACGAAGGCGTGGCAACAAGAACCGTCCAATCTGGCTGGACGCACCCAGGACAAGGATCTTCATGCTCAGCGGCCGGACTGCAACCGGGCATAGGCATCGGGAAGGCGTGCGTCGTCGGGATTGAGCCGACGCGCGGCATCGAGCGATTGCCGGGCACCTTCACGGTCGCCTGCGTTGCCGCGCTGCTGCGCCTGGTCCACCAGGGCACTGGCCAGGCGCTGGCGCAGGCCAGCCTGGCCGGGCTCGCCCGGGGCGAGGTCGGCCATGGTGTCGAGCAATTCACCCGCATGGCGCAGGTTGCCATTGGACATGGCCGTCTCGAACTGCTTCTGCACCACGCCAGGCAAGGACTGCAGGCCGCTTCGGGCGTCCGCATCGTTGCCGTCGATGGCCAGCGCATTGCGGTAAAGGTCGTAAGCGCAATCAGCCGGCGGAGTCATGATGTCGCCCCTGGCCGTGGCGGCACGCGCCCGGCGCACGAGGTCGGCTACCTGGGCCCTCTGCTGGGGTGTGACGGATAGCTGGGCCGGTGCGGTGTCGTCGTTGCTGGCAACATCTTTGGCGACGCCGGCTGCAGCCGCATGGCCATCGCCCAGGCGCGCACGCGCTGCGGCGAGATCCGCGGATTTGGGAGCGAGCGTTGCTGCCTGGTCAAGCAGCTTCCGCGCCTGATCGTTGTCGCCGGCATCCTGCGAGGCGCTGGCCTGCACGATAAGCGCCTGGGCTACCTGGCCCAGGCCGGCCTTGGCCTGCGCGTTGTCGGGATCGACCGCAAGCACGGCCTTGTAGCGCGCCAGGGCGTTGTCGTCGCCGTCGCCGGCTACCTTGCCCGAGCGCAGGTTGTCGGCGGCCTGGCTGAGCAATCCGGCGGTGGCCTGGTCGTCCTGCTTGCGAGTTTCAGCAAGCGAAGCACGCAAGGAGGGAAGATCGCCATAGTTGGGCACGACGGCGGCGAGGCGCTCGACGATGCCGCTGGCTGTCGTGCGGTCGTTGGCGGCGATCGCCTGACGGGCCTGGGCCGCCAGCGCATCGCCTACCTTGTCCAGGCCACGTGCGGCCACGGCGTTGTTCGGGTCGCCGTCGAGCACCTTGCGGTACAGCGCGCCGGCACCATCGGGGCCGTCGAACTTGCCTGCGTCCAGCGCTGCCTGGGCCTGGTCCACCAGCGATCCCTGCTGGGCACTGGGGTTGCGCGCGCGGCTTATCTGCTGGCGCAGGCGCTCGATGTCGCTACCACCGCCGAGGAGCTCATTGGCGGCGTTGGTGGCGGCTTCGGCTTCATCCACGTTGCCGGCGGTCAGGGCAGCGTCGGCGCGGGCGACTTCTGCCTGACCGACCTTGCGCAGGCCATCCCGGGCGCGGTCGTTGTCGGGCTCGGCGGCCTGCACCTTTTCGTACAGTTCACGGGCACTGTCGCCGTTGCTGCCGTCGAGCTTGCCGGCGGCCAGGGCCTGGTCGGCCATGGTGAGGGTGTCGTTGAGTTCGGTGGCGGGCAGCATGCCGCGCAGGCGGTCCTGCTGCAGGTACACCAGGGTCCCTGCCCCGATCACCAGCAGCAACAACAGCGGCAGCAGCCATCCGCGCTTGCGCTGGCGCCGCGGCGGCACCGGACCACCGGCGTATGTCCGGCGCTCGGGAGCTTCCACGCGGAAATGCGGCAACCCATCGTCGGGTACCTGGGCCGGACCCGGGCCGTCCAGGTTGTCCAGGCTGCCCAGGACGGGATCGGTGCGGCCACGCCGGCCATCTTTGGAATCGCGGCCGCTCATCGCTGGTGGGTCTCGTTCATTCGGGAAAGCTTAACACCCGGGCCCATGGCAGCCCCGGGGCACCGAAGGGGCATTTAACGGGCGGATAGGGAGGCAAACCTGGGCATTTACCCCAGCCGGCGCGCGTCCGTGACGTTGGCAAGCGCGCCCAACCGGCCCAGCAGGGTCGACAGTTGCTCGTAGTCCCGTACACGGAGGGTGAAGCGCATTTCCACTTCGGCGGTGCGCGTATGCACACGGCTGGACGACGCAACAATATGCGGCCCGGTGTTGCTGATGGTGTTGGTGACGTCCTTCTGCAGGCCCTTGCGGTCGTAACCGCGCAGTTCGATGTCCACCACATAGGCCTGGACGTCCACCTTGCCCCAGTTCACCTCGATCACCCGCTCCGGTTGCTTACGTACCAGCGTCGCCAGGCTTGCGCAGTCGGCGCGGTGCACCGACACGCCGCGTCCGCGGGTGATGAAGCCCTTCACCGGGTCGCCGGGCAACGGCTGGCAGCAGCGCGCCAGGGTGGTGAGCAGGTTGCCCACGCCATCGATGCTGAGCGCGCCGCGGTCGTGCTGGGCGGGGCGCGACGCCACCGGCGCGGTGGATTGGGTGACTTCCGGCTCCGGCGCACGTTCCTGCAGGGCACGCGCCACCTGGCCGGTGGTGACCTCGCCCAGCGCCAGCGCCACCAGCAACTCGTCGTGGGTCTTGAAGTTGAAGTGCGCCGGCAGCTTTGCGATATCGGCATCGGGCAGCGCAAGCCGGCGCAACTCCCGTTCCAGCATCGCGCGGCCAGCCACCAGGTTTGCATCATGGGCGCTGCGGCGGAACCACGCGCGCACTTTTTCTCGTCCGCGCGAGGTATGCAGGTAACCGTGGTGCACGGATAACCAATCGCGGCTCGGCTCGGACACCTTCGCCGTGAGGATTTCGATGCGGTCGCCACTGCGGGGCTGGAAGGTCAGCGGCACGATGCGTCCATTGACCTTCGCGCCGCGGCAACGGTGCCCGACTTCCGTATGGATGTGGTACGCGAAATCGAGCACGGTGGCGCCGTGGGGCATGTCGATCACTTCGCCCTTGGGCGTAAGCGCGTAGACCCGGTCTTCCATCAGCTCGGTCTGGAAGCCGGCCGCCAGCTCCGCGTCGTCCTCGCCGCGTGGCTCGATCAGCTTGCGCATCCAGGCGATCTTCGCCTCGAACTCGGCGTCGGCGCCGCCGCCTTCCTTGTAGCGCCAATGCGCGGCCACGCCGAGCTCGTTGGCGCGGTGCATGTCGTGGGTGCGGATCTGTACTTCCAGTGTCTTGCCCTGAGGGCCGATCACCGCCGTGTGCAGCGAGCGGTAGCCATTGCCCTTTGGACGCGCCACGTAGTCGTCGAATTCCCCGGGAAGGTGCGGCCACAGCGAATGGACGATGCCCAGCGCGGCGTAGCAGTCGGCCACGTCATTCACCAGCACGCGGACGGCACGGATGTCGTAGAGATCGGAGAACTCCAGGTGCTTGCGGTGCATCTTCTTCCAGATCGAGAAGATGTGCTTTGGACGCCCGGCGAGCTCCGCATGGATGCCAGCCTTGGTGAGCGCTGCACCCAGTTCCGACAGGCTTTGCGCGATGAACGTCTCGCGGTCGCCGCGGCGCTCGTCCAGCAGCTTGGCGATGCGGCGATAGGTTTCAGGTTCCAGGTAGCGGAACGAGAGGTCTTCCAGTTCCCACTTCAGCTGCCAGATGCCCAGCCGGTTGGCCAGCGGTGCATGGATGTCACGGGTGAGCTGGGCCAGCGCGTGGCGTTCGTCTTCGTCCATGGCCATGGCGGCGCGCATGCGGGCCAGCTGCCGGGCCAGCAGCACGAACACCACGCGCAGGTCGCGGATGATCGCCAGCAGCAGGCGGCGCAGGCCCTCGGTGGCGGCGCCGGGGCGCTGGGCGTGCAGCACCCACACCGTCTCCGCCGCCAGCTGGCCTTCGACCAGGCGGCGCAAAGTGGGCGGCAGGGTCGCAGCCGTTGCATCCCAGGCGGCGCGGTCGTGCACGGCCACGGCGAACCAGCAGGCGGCGGCACAGGTTTCCTCGTCGCAGCCCAGCTGGAGCAGCAGTTCGCAGACCGCCTCGCACTCCCCGCGCAACGGCCCAGGCAGCGGCGCGAGCGCGGTCCTTGCCGCCTCGAGCAACGCGTCGCCTTTTTTCATCGTGCCGGCCATGGGCTTGAGCTTGCCACGATCATGCCCTGCCCTGCGCGGCTTCCAGCGCGCGGGCCAGCCGCTTGGCGGAAACAGGCTCGGCCGTGCGTACTTCCTGGGCGAACAGCGACACGCGCCATTCCTCGATCAGCCAGCGCAGTTCCTGCCATGCCGGGGTGTCCGCGCCGGCGCCGGCATTGAGTAGGGCGCGCCAGTAAGGAAGCACCTGCAGCATGCGCTGCTGGTCCTTGGTGGGATCGTGGCGCAGGCGTTCGGCGCGCAGGCGCATGGCCTTCAGGTAGCGTGGCAACTGGGCCAGGCGGTGGGCGCTCCATTCGCGCAGGAAGCCTGGTGGAAGCATGGCGTCGAGCTGTTCGCGAAGATCATCGTAGCTGGCGCGCGCAAAACCCATCAGCGGCGGTTGCAGCCAGGGCCGGAGGTCCGCCTGGGCCTCGATCACCGGCTCGGCAAGTTTTTGCCGATCCATGGCCGCCTTGAAGATGTCCCGCGCGAAGGCCGTGCGCAGCGCCTCGAAAGCCTCGCGGGTGCGCACGTTGAGATCCGATGCCTCCACAAGGTCGGCGAATCCGCCCTCGACCAGGTCCTCGCGGAGCGAATCCACGCTGCCGAGCGTGGCGTATTTAAGGCCCAGGGCATTGCCCACCGGCAACTGCCGGCGTGCCCGCTTGATCTCGTTGGACACCGCTTCACGCAACAGGCGCTCGACGCCGCCGACATGCGCGGCGCGCGCCTCGTCGCCGCGCTCGAACACGCGCAGCGCCACGGCTTCGCCCAGGTCCACCAGCGCCGGGAAGGCCACCAGGCCCGCATCGGACTTCACGCGCTCGGGAATTTCATCGAAGTCCCACGCGGAGACATCCTCGCGGGTGAGTTCGAGGTCGGTCTTGCGCGAGAACGCTTCGCGGGCACGGCCTTCCCACTGCGCGCGCAGGTCGGCAAGGTCGCGACCTTCGGCCAGTGCCTTGCCATGGTCGTCTAGCAGGCGGAAGCGCATCATTAGATGCGCGGGAAGTTCGATGCCGTCGAACGCCGAGGCATCGATATCCACGCCCGTGGTGCGTTTCAGGAACGACGCCAGCACCCGCGGCAGGGATTCGTCGCGCGGCGCCTCGGCCTCGACGAATGCCCGGGCGAAATCCGGCGCCGGCACGAAGTTGCGACGCAGCGCCTTGGGTAGGCCGCGGATCAGTTCGGCCACCTTGTCGGTAAGCAACCCGGGCACCAGCCATTCGCATCGGGTCTCGGGCACGGCGTTCAAGAACGCCAGGGGCAATTGCAGGGTCACGCCGTCGGCGAGGTCGCCGGGGACGAAGCGGTATTCCAGCCGGCAGGCATGAGGGCCTACTGCCATGGAGGTGGGGAAGGCCTTGGCGTCCAACCCCGCCCCGCCGACCATGATGTCGTCGAGCGACCAGCGCAACGCCGCCTGCACGGCCGGCGGCGCCTTGCGGAACCAGGCATCGAGCGCGCGGACATCAGCGATGTCTTCAGGCAACTTGCCATCGAAGAAGGCAACCAGTTCGTCCTCGCTGCGCAACAGGCCGGCGCGCCGCTGCTTGGCCTCGATCTCATGCGCCTGCTCCAGCACGCGCGCATTGGCACGGACGAAATCGCTGCGGCTGTCGATGTCGCAACGCGCCAGTGCCTCGCGGACGAAGATCGCATGCGCCAGCGCCGGATCCTGCAAACGGAACGTCACGGGACGTTTTTCCACCAGCACCAGGCCGAACAGGCTCACCTGCTCGTAGGCCACCACATGGCCGCGCTTGCGCAGCCAATGCGCATCGCGCCAACTCAGTCGCAACAGATGCGCTGCGTGTTTTTCGATCCACGACGGCTCGATGCGGGCGTTGTTCATGCCCCAGACCCGACCGCCCACGTCCAGTACCTGTGCGGCGAACACCCATGCCGGCGGTGCCTTGGCCACCGTGGAGCCGGGGAAGATCATGAAGCGACGTTCGCGGGTCCCGCGGTACTGGCCCTTTTCGTCCTTGTGGCCCACCTGGGTGGGCAGGCCCGACAACAGGCTGCCGTGCAGCGCGGCGTAGGCATCGGCGTCATCACCCTGCTTCGTTGCCTTAGGCACAGCCGTGTCGAGGTCCCACTTCAGTTCCTGCACCACCAGCAACAGTTGCCGGTGCAGTTCGCGCCATTCGCGCATGCGCATGAACGAAAGGAAATTCCGCGAGCACCAGTCGCGCAACTTGCTTTGCGTCAGCTCCTGGTGGGCCGACTGGTACGCCGTCCACAGCTTCAGCACCGTGGTGAAGTCCGAACGCGGGTCGGCGAACTGCGCGTGGGCGGCATCGGCCTGGCCACGGGCGTCGGCGGGACGTTCACGCGGGTCCTGGATGGACAGGAACGACACGATCGCCAGCACGTCGCGCAGGGCACCGAGCGCGTTGGCTTCCACCAGCATGCGCGCCAACTGCACGTCGATGGGCAGGCGCGCCAGGGTACGGCCGATCGCACTGAGCTTGCGGGCGTCGTCGATGGCGCCGATTTCCGCCAGGCGGCGATAACCGTCGGACACCACGCGCGGGTCGGGTGCCTCCAGGAACGGAAACGCCTCGACATCGCCCAGTTCCAGCGACAGCATGCGCAGGATCACGTTGGCCAGCGACGAGCGAAGCAGCTCAGGGTCTGTATAAGGCACCCGGGATTCGAAATCCGCCTCGTCGTAAAGGCGATAGCAGATGCCCGGCCCAAGGCGGCCGCAGCGGCCCTTGCGCTGGTTGGCCGCAGCCTGCGAGATCGGCTCCACATGCAGCCGCTCGATCTGGCTGCGCTGGCTGTAGCGCTTGACGCGCGCGGTGCCCGAATCCACCACGTAGCGGATGCGCGGCACGGTGAGCGAGGTTTCGGCCACGTTGGTGGCCAGCACGATGCGCCGGCGGTTGCCGGGGCGGAACACCGCGTCCTGGTCGGCGGCCGACAACCTGGCATACAGCGGCACCACCTCGGTTTCGCGGTACTGGCGCCGTGACAGCAGCAGATGGGCGTCGCGGATCTCGCGCTCGCCGGGCAGGAACACCAGCACGTCGCCGCGCGGGTCGGTGCGGGTGATTTCATCCACGGCGTCGGCGATCTGGCCGGCCTGGGTGGTTTCGCCGCGGTCCGGTGGCGGGCGATAACGCACTTCCACGGGGTAGGCCCGGCCTTCCACCGCGATCACCGGCGCGCCGTCGAAATGCTCGGCGAAGCGTTCGGTATCGATGGTGGCGGAGGTGACGATGATCTTCAGCTCCGGCCGTCGCACGGCCAGGCGCTTCAAATACCCCAGCAGGAAATCGATGTTGAGGCTGCGTTCGTGGGCTTCATCGATGATGATCGTGTCGTAGGCCGACAGGAACCTGTCGGACTGCGTCTCGGCCAGCAGGATGCCGTCGGTCATGAACTTCACGAGGGTGTGCTCGCCCACCTGCTCGTTGAAGCGCACCTGGAAACCGACCTTGTCGCCCACCTGCGTGCCCAGTTCCTCGGCCACGCGCCGGGCCACCGAGCGGGCAGCCAGCCGCCGGGGCTGTGTGCAGCCGATCAGGCCCGCCTCGCCACGACCGGCGGCCAGGCACAGCTTGGGTAGCTGCGTGGTTTTGCCCGAGCCTGTCTCGCCGGCGATCACCACGACCTGGTGCTCGCGGATGAGCCGGGTGATTTCCTCCGCCCGGGCGGTGATCGGCAGGGTTTCGTCCAGCCGGATGACCGGCTTGGACGCTGTCCGCGCGGCCCGCCGGGCCGTGGAGGCCTCGATTTCCCGGGCCAGCGCGTCCAGGCGCGCCTCGTCCGCGCCCTGGCGTTTCAGGTTGGCGATGCGGCCGAGAAGGCGGCCGACATCGCGGCTGCTGGCGCCGGACACGGCAGCACGCAGCTCGCGCAGGCGGGCCGGTTCCGGCGGGGAGGGGCGCGAAGGTCGGGAAGGCATGAGACCGCCAATGATAGCCGGTCGCTATCAGTGGGATCGGAAGCATTCATTTCCAAGCGACAGGGGGGTTGGCTATCCTCGAAGGCCTGGCAAACCCACGAAAGGCATTGAAGATGGCCATCGACATCGGTATCCCCAAGAAAGACCGCGAGGACATCGCCAAGCACCTCTCCAAGCTGCTGGCCGATACCTACTCGCTTTACCTCAAGACCCACAGCTTCCACTGGAATGTCACCGGTCCCCAGTTCAATTCGCTGCATGGCATGTTCGAGGTGCAGTACAACGAACTATGGCTGGCCGCTGACGAAGTGGCCGAGCGCATCCGCACCCTGGATGTGGTTGCCCCGGGTTCCTACAGCAAGTTCGCCAAGCTCACCTCGATCAAGGAAGAGCCCGGCGTGCCCGAATGGAAAGACATGGTGGGCCAGCTGGTGGAAGGGCATGAAATTGCCGCCGCTACCGCGCGTGACACCATCAAGGCCGCCGATGCCGGTGGCGACGAGGGCACCGCGGACATGGTGACCGGGCGCTTAAAGGAACACGAAAAGACCGCCTGGATGCTCCGCTCGCTGCTGAAGTAGGCACCCCCGGAGCCGGGGTCAGAGTAATTACTCTGACCCCCAACATCGCCCCTAAGGTTTCGCCTTTTCCGGTAGCCGATACCGCAGTTCCTTGTACGCCCAACTCGGCCACAATGCCGTGGCCAGCGCCTCCTTCGCCAGCGCCGGATCGACCGGTGCTGGCGTAAGGGTGGATTTCCCGTCGTAGGTAAAAGCCTGGGCGTTCTTGCGCGGCTCGTACACGATGAGCTGGTCGCCCTTCAAATAACCGAAATTGTCGCCGTACTGCATGATTGCCCGGTCCGGATCGTGCACGGTAAGGTCGGCGCCGGGCATCGGATGGTCGCTGGTGATGCCCATCAGCGACAGCAGCGTGGGCGCCATGTCCACCTGGCTGACGATACGCTCGTCGTGCTTCACCGGCACCTGCCCGCCCAGGATCAACGCCGGGATGTGGAAGTGTTCCACCGGCACCAGGCTCGCCCCGAACACGCGGGCGTCATGGTCGGCCACGATCAGGAAGACGGTGTTCTTCCAGTAGGGCGACTGCTTCGCCTGCTCGAAGAATTTGCCGATGGCGTAGTCGGCATAGCGCACGGTGTTGTCCACGCTGGCAGGATCGCCCACCGGGGTTATGCGGCCAACCGGGTATTGCCAGGGCGTGTGGTTGGACACGCTGAAGGCCAACGTGAAGTTCCGATTGTCGCCGTCGGCCATCAAGCGCTTGTGCAGTTCGTTGAACATGTCTTCGTCGGACGCGCCCCACGAGCCCACGAACACCGGGTTGGTGAACGAAGCGCGGTCTACCACCTCATTGAAGCCGTTGCCGAGGAAGAACCCGCGCATATTGTCGAAATGGGCCTCGCCGCCGTAGATGAAGCGCGAGTGGTAGCCCTGCTGGCCCAACAGCGCGGCGATGGTGAAGAAATCCCGCTGCGACCGCGGCTGCTTGAGCACGGCCTCGGCCGGGGTGGGCAGGAAGCCGGTGGTGATCGCCTCCAGGCCCCGCACCGAACGCGTGCCGGTGGCATAGGCGCGGTCGAACATCCAGCCCTGGCTGCCCAGCGCATCGAGGTGGGGTGTGAGGTCGCGGCCACCCAGGCTGCCGACGAACTGCGCCCCCAGGCTCTCCTGCATGATGATCACCAGGTTCAGCGGGTGGGCACGCTCGACGCTTGCGACCTGACGGTGCAGGCTCGGGTAGCGCGGGTCCTGCGCTGGCCCGGCAAGCCCGATGCTGCGACGGAACTCTTCGTTCATGGCATCCACCGCCATATGCGGGTAGAGCTCCGCCGACGACCGCTCGCTGCGCAGGGCGTCGATGGCGTTGGCCACGTTGTACAGGGAGCTCAGCGGCAGCGTATTGACCATGCTGTCGCTGCTGAAGGCCACCGTGGCCTCGTTGATCGGCCGGTGTTCCAGGGTGCCGCGGGCAGCAAGGAAGCAGACGGCGAAAATCACCAAACAGGCGATCGGCCGCGCCACCCATCCCAGGCGACGGTCGACCGGCCGCGTGGCCAGCAGGCCGAAACCGAACCAGCCCAGCAGGATCAGCACCAGCAGCGTGCAGGCCACGACCATTTTGTAGCCATGCCACAGCATCGAGCCCACTTCCACCGGGTTCACCAGGTATTCCACGAACAGGCGGTTGGGCCGGGTGTCGTATTCGACGATGAATTGCGGGGTGGCCGCTTCCAGCAGCACCAGCAGCAGCCAGGCCAGCCGCAGCCACCACGCGGTGATGCGGGTGGGCCAGGGCCGATGGCCCAGCCAGGGCGACAGCACGGCCGGAACGGCGACGATCATCGCCAGGAAGCTCACATCGATGCGCAGGCCGCCGAACATCACCGGCCACAGGCCGCCGGCGTCATGGACACGCTGGTACTGCCAGAGGGACAACCCCAGGCGGCTCAGGGTGAGAAGCACGAAGGCGGCCACGACGAACCGCAAGACAAGGCGACGCATGCCCGGCTCCTGGTAAAAATTGTGCAAAGTCTAGCGGACGCTGCGTGCACGCCGCCGCCAAAGCCCGAAGATGTCACACTTAAGGCTCCGCTGACTGGCCAGCGCCCCATGCGTTGAGCCATCCGGCGGGGTTGGTTAAGCTCGTCGGATTATTCACGTCCATCTGGGGGCCAGACGGTCCGGGGAATGTTTTGAGCGCACCTGCACCGACCGAACGACGCCCTTCCCTGGTAGTGGCACTCTTCCTGGCCCTCCTGGTTGCCGGGGTGAACTTCGGCCTGTGGTTCGTGGGCAACCTGCCGCACGGCCCGGAGGACTGGCACGGCCAGATCAGCGGTTTCGGCTTCACCGCCTACCAGCGCTACGAAAATCCCATGCGCGGGGATGTGTCCACCGACGCCCAGATCGACGCCGACCTGAAACTGGTGAAGAAGTATTCACCGCGCATCCGCACCTATTCGATGCTGGAGAACCCCCAGACATACCGCCTGGCCCAGGCCAATGGCATGGATGTGATGGCCGGCGCACTGCTGGACCGGCGCCTGGGCAACAACGAGAAGGAACTGTCCGCCCTCGTCGCCCAGGCCCAGCGTTATCCGAACACCATCACCCGGGCGATCGTGGGTAACGAAGTCCTGCTTACCAGCCAGCTCAAGCCCGAGCAGCTGATGGCCTACCTCGACCGTGCCCGCGCGGCGCTCCATCAGCCGGTATCCACCGCCGAGCCCTGGCACATCTGGGAGCGCTATCCGGAACTGGTCAAGCACGTGGATTTCATCACGGTGCATCTGTTCCCCTTCTGGGAAGGCCAGCCGATCGACCGGGGCCTGGCGCTGAAGGACACGCTCGACCGCTACAACGAATTGAAGCGGCTGTATCCCAACAAACCCATCGTGGTGGGCGAGATCGGCTGGCCCTCCAACGGCGACCGCTTCAAATACGCCAAGCCCAGCGTGTCCAACCAGGCGATATTCCTGCGCGAGTGGATGAACACGGCCCGCGCGCAGCACATCGACTACTACATGCTCGAAGCCTTCGACCAGCCGTGGAAGGAAAACCTCGGCGAAGGCCGCACGGGCGCGTACTGGGGCCTGTTCAACGCCGACCGCCAGCAGAAATTCCCCTTCACCGGACCAATCACGGAAGACACCTCGTGGCCCTGGAAGGCGCTGGCGTCTTCGCTGCTGGCCTTCCTTCCGATGGCGGCGTTCGCCCGCCGCTTCGCCCGCTTCAAGCTGATGGGCCGGCTGTTCTTCCTGCTGCTGATGCAGATGTCCTGCGGCCTGATCGTCTGGTCGGCCACCCTGCCCTTCAATTTCTATTTGAGCCCCTTCGACTGGTCGATGCTGGTGCTGCTGTTCCCGGCGCAGGTGGCGATCCTGGCGATCCTGCTGATCAACGGCTTCGAATTCACCGAGGTGCTCTGGCGACGCAAGTGGCAGCGCGAGGCCGGCATGCTCACGCCCGATCCGCCCGAACGGCAACCCTTCGTCTCCATCCACCTGGCCTGCTACAACGAGCCGCCGGAAATGGTGATGCTCACCCTCGATTCCCTGGCGGAACTTGACTACGCCAATTTCGAAGTGCTGGTGATCGACAACAACACCAAGAACCCGGACGTCTGGAAGCCGGTGCAGGACTATTGCGAGAAGCTCGGCGAGCGGTTCCGCTTCTTCCACCTGGAGCCATGGCCTGGCTACAAGGCCGGCGCGCTGAATTTCGGCCTGACCGAAACCGACCCGCGCGCTGATGTAGTAGCTGTGATCGATGCCGATTACGCCGTTCGCAACGACTGGCTGTCCAGCCTCACCGGCTACTTCCACGATCCGAAGGTGGCCGTGGTGCAGTGCCCGCAGGCTCACCGCGAGTTCGAGAACAACACGTTCCGACGCATGACCGCCTGGGAATACGACGGCTTCTTCCGCATCGGCATGCACCACCGCAACGAGCGCAACGCCATCATCCAGCACGGCACCATGACCATGGTGCGGCGCTCGGCGCTGGAAGGCACCGGCGGCTGGTCGGAATGGACGATCTGCGAGGATGCCGAGCTCGGCCTGCGGCTGATGCATGCCGGCTACGAGCTGGTCTACGTCGATGAACTGATGGGCAAGGGCCTGACCCCCGCCGACTTCAAGGCCTATAAGAGCCAGCGTTACCGCTGGGCTTTTGGCGCGATGCAGATCCTCAAGGGACGCTGGCACTGGATGACCGGCAGGGGTCCGCTGTCGGCCGGCCAGCGTTTCCATTTCCTCACCGGGTGGTTCAGCTGGTTCGCCGATGCGCTGCACCTGGTATTCACCCTGATGGCGATTTTCTGGACCGCGGGCATGGTCGCCTTCCCGCAATATTTCAACCTGCCAATGCAGTTGTTCCTGATCCCGGTGATCGGCTTCTTCTTCGCCAAGGCGGTGTTCGGCTTCGCGCTTTACCGCGCGCGCGTGCCTTGCGGCTGGCGCGACACCCTGATGGCATCGCTGGCCAGCATGAGCCTTTCCCATGCCATCGCCCGCGGCATCATCCACGGCCTGACACGCAAGAAGACGGCGTTCATCGTCACGGCAAAGAGCCGCCGCCTGGGCGAATCCAGCTTCGCCGCGTTCACCCCCGTGCGCGAGGAAATGCTCATGGTGTTCGGACTGGCCCTGGCGGTGACCGGCATGGCCAAGGCCTTCGGCACGTCATACCTTGAGAGCATCCTGTGGATGTTCATTCTTTCTGCATCCTCCATCCCCTATGTTTCAGCCACGGTCGGTGCATGGATCGCGCACAAGTCCGGTGATGCCGCGGGCTGAGATTTATTGCATGGATTAAGACGGGCGGGCACGGTACCGTTGACGATGCCCGTCCCAGGTCGGCGCTAAGGAGAGAAGACCTAGCATCATGCGCCGTACGATCCGCCCCTTTTTCCTCGCCGCCGCGCTGCTGCTATTGCCTGCCTGGGCCCACGCGAGCGTGCAACTGGTGGTGGACGGCGTCGACGACACGCTCACGCCCGCCGTGATCAATTCGGTGGCACTGAGCCAGTACACAAACCGCGACGTCACCGCGGCCCAGGTGCGGCGTCTTTATGAACAAGCCCCCGACCAGGTCCGTGAAGGATTGAAGCCCTACGGCTATTACGAAGCGGAGGTCACCGGCGACATCGCGCAAGTGGGCAACAACTGGCGCGTCACCCTGCACGTGAAAGCTAATACCCCGGTAAAAATCACCGAGGTAAACGTAAGCATCGACGACACGGTCGCCAAGCTGCCACGCATCCGCGGCGCGGTGACGGCGGTGAAGAATTTGAAGGGCCAGGTGATGGACGATGGTGTCTATGAAGCCGCCCGCGACCGCGTCGGCGCCATTCTCACCGCCAGCGGTTACCTCGATGCCCGGGCTACCAAACACACGGTGGAAATTACCCGCGCCGAGCACGCGGCCGTGGTGACCCTCGCCTGGGACGTCGGCCAGCGTTATCGCATCGGCCACATCGCCTTCAAGGGCTCGCAGTTCCGCGATGGCTTCCTCGACCGCTACCTGCCCTTCCACGAAGGCGATTATTTCTCGCAGGACCAGCTTCTGCAGCTGCAGCAGGCGCTGAACGGCGCGGATTATTTCTCCGTGGTGAACGTGATGCCCGATATCGACAACGCGAAAAACGGCGTGGTCAACGTCAATGTCGATCTGGCGCCTGCACCGCGCACCATCTACACCGGCGGCCCCTTCATCGGCACCGATACCGGCGTGGGACTTCGCGGCGGCATCGAGAAGCGCTGGGTGAACGACCGCGGCCACAAGTGGAAGAACGAAATCGTGGCGGCGCAACGGCTGAAAACGCTCACCTCGCTCTACACCGTCCCGATGCCCGGCCCCGACCAGCGCAGCTTCAACTTCGGGGCCACCTTCCGCGATGCCAACACCACCACCTCCACCGCGCACACGCTGGAACTGGTGGCCAACGAAACCAAGCTCTGGCACGGCTGGACGCGGGTGATCGGCCTGCACGCGCTCACCGGCACCTTTACCGTGGGCAAGAAGGGCGGCGAGACGGACAACACCATCGGCATCGAGCATGGCCGCAGCACGCTGCTTTACCCGGAAATCTCGCTGTCACGAAAGTCCGGCGACAACCCCACCTTCGTGCGGCGCGGCTGGTCGGTCACGCTCACCGCGCGCAGCACCGTGGGCACGCTGCTTTCCAGTACCGGCTTCACCCAGTTCCTGGCTGACGGAAAATGGATCCGCAGCTTTGCCGGCAACAACCGCTGGATCGTCCGAGGCACGGCTGGCTACACCACCACCAAGGATTTCAGCGATCTGCCGCCGCAGCTGCGTTTCTTCGCCGGCGGCGACCGTTCGGTACGCGGCTACGGCTTCCAAAGCCTGGGCCCCCGCAACGATTTCGACCGCGTCATCGGCGGCAAGAACCTGTTGGTGGCCAGCAACGAAGTGGAACACTACTTCACGAGGAATTGGGGCATGGCGGCCTTCGTCGACGCCGGCAACGCCTTCTCAGGCACCGACATCCGCCCGGCGGTCGGCGCGGGCCTGGGCGTGCGATGGCTTTCCCCCGTGGGCATGATCCGCGTGGACGTGGGCACGCCCATCCGTAACGACCGCGAGCACGGCGTCCAGTTGCACGTGGTGATCGGGCCCGACCTATGACCGATACCGCCACCCGCGCCTCCTTGCCACGCCGCCGTCGCTGGTGGCGCTTCGCCTTGCTCACGCTGGGCGCCCTGCTGGTGTTGGTGATTGCCTTCGCCTGGTGGCTGCTGGGTACGACTTCCGGCCTTTCCTTCGCGCTGGCGCGGGCGCAGGGCTTTACCGTTGGCGCCCTGCAGGTGGGCCACGCCGATGGCCGCCTGATGGGCCCGCTGACACTCACCAACGTCCACTACGACGATGGCAAGGGCACACGGGTCACCGTGGGCAGCGTCCACATCGACTACGCGCTGCGCGCCCTGCTGGGCCGGACGGTGCACGTGCGCCGGCTCGATGTGGAAGACGTGTCGGTATCGCTGCCCGCGCCGAAGCCGGATACGGAAAGTCCGGCACCGTTCTCGCTCGACCCGCCCGTGGTGATGCAGGTGGACCAGGCCCACGTGGGCAAGGTCACCATCGTCCAGGAAGGCAAGCCGCTCTTTGCTTCCAACACGCTCGACCTCGCCGCGTCGTGGACGAAGAAAGGTATCGAGGTACACCAGCTCACCCTTCGCGCACCCGACGGCGAGGCCAACCTCACCGGCACCCTGGCCGTTGGCAAGGGCTATCGCGGCGACGGGCGGGCGCAGGTGTCCTGGCAGGTCGGAGATACGCGCTACGCCGGCAGCGTAGTGGCGCACAGCGATGGCGCGAAGGCGAAGCTTTCCATCAGCGTCACCGAGCCGACCCTGGCCCAGGTGGACATGGATCTTGTGCAATCGGGCGACTATGCATGGAAGGCGACGATCGACGCGCCGCGGTTCGATCCCAAGCCGCTGCTGGGGGAAAGTTCGCTCACCGCGCTGGGGCTGCACGTGCAGGGCAGCGGCAATCGCTACGGCGCGAACCTCACCGGCGATGCCGACGTCAACGAGTACCACCTGCGCCTTACGCCCCTGCGCGCACACTTCGATAAAGATTACAAAACGCTCTCGCTAGAGCAACTGAACCTCGCCACCGATCGCTTCAAGGGCGCGTTGCAGGCGTCGGGAACCGTGGATCTCGGTGCCAGCCCGGTGTCGGCCAACCTCGCCCTGACCTGGAACGACCTCCTGCTCCCGGCCGATCTCGCTGGCCAGGACCTGGCCTCGCAGGGCAAGGTCACCGCGCGCGGCAGCGCCGATGCCTTCCATGTGGAAGGCACCGTGGATATCGGCCCGCCCGGCAAGCTTGCCAAGCTCGCGCTCAACATCGATGGCACGCCCCAGCGCATAGCGCTGAACACGCTCACGTTGCTGCAGGCGAAGGGAAAACTCGATGCCACAGGCACGCTCACCCTGCAACCGGAACTGGCCTGGAAGCTCGAGGCCAGGGCGGAGCATTTCGACCCCGGCCAACTGGCCGCGGGATACGACGGCTCGCTCGACTTCGACCTGGGCACCGAGGGCGTATTGGCCAAGGCCGGCCCACACGGCACGCTCGACCTGCGCAAACTCATCGGCACCGTGCGCAAGCGTGAAGTGGGCGGCAGCGGCGAACTCACGCTTAAACCCAACCGCGTGGTCAACGGCAAGCTGCAGCTCAACTCCGGCAACAGCACCGTTGGCATCGACGCGCGCGGCGATGCGGCCAACGATGCGGATGTGCGCCTGGCGATCGCCTCACTCGGCGACTGGGTGCCCGACGCCGGCGGCAAGCTCGATGGCCGCTTCAACGTCAGGGGCCAGTGGCCGAAGCTCAGCGTCGACGGCACGCTCAACGGCCAGGCCGTGGTCTACGCTGGGGAGAAGATCCAGCGGCTGATGGTTGAAGCCCACGTGCCCGATGTCACCACTCCTGGCGGCAAGCTCAACGTGGTGGCCAACGGTGTGTCCGCCTCGGGATTGGCTTTCGACAGCGTGCGCGTGGACGCCGGTGGCAACGCGCAACGCCACGACCTTCACTTGGTGGCGCAAGGGCAGCCCCTCTCCACCGAGGTGGCGGTGAATGGTTCGCTGCAAGGCAAGCACTGGAGCGGCAGCCTTGCCACGCTGGATCTGGATTTCGCAGGCATGCCGCGCTGGCGCCTGGCGCGACCGGCGGCACTGGACTGGAACGACGGCGCGGCAAGCCTTGGCGAAGCCTGCCTCACGGCCGGCGATCCTTCCCTGTGCGTTGCCGCCAAACAAGACAAGCCTGGCAACCTCGATGCGAGCTACAGGCTTCGCCAGGTGCCGCTGGCCCTGCTGATGAGCCTGGCCGGCAATGCCAACATGCCGATCCGCGCCGAAGGCATGCTCGAGGGCGATGGCGCCGTCCGGCGCAGCGCCGCCGGCGCCCTGAGTGGACAGGCCGACATCCGTTCGGCACATGGTTCGGTGGCCTATAGCGACCACCCCGACCAACCCCTGGTGACCTACGACGGCCTCACCGCCTCCGCCCAGCTTTCGCCGGCAACACAGCACCTGGTTCTGGCCGCCACGCTCGACAAGGGCGGCAGTCTGCAGGGCAATGTCACGGTGAGTGGCGCGCAACAAGCGCTCTCGGGCCAGCTGGGCATCGACCTCACCGACCTTGGCGTGATCGAACTCTTCACCTCCGAGCTTGCCGACGCCAAGGGCCGCGTGCACGGGAATTTCCAGCTGGGCGGTACCGTGGCCAAGCCCGCCATCACCGGCCAGGCGGCGCTTGAAAATTTCTCCGGCGAAGTGCCCACTGCCGGCCTCAAGCTTTCGCAAGGACGCCTGACCCTTTCCACCACCGATACGCAGGTTTTCCGTATCGACGGCGGCGTGCACTCGGGCAAGGGCCAGCTCACCATCGCAGGCGCGGCGAGCATCGGTACAGGCACGGGAACCACGCTTGCGATCACCGGCAGCCAGTTCACCGCGATGGACATCCCCGCGGCGCAAGTGGTGATCTCCCCGGCGCTCACCATCAAGCAAAGCAAGGAAGGCATCGACGTCAACGGCAAGGTCACC